>Ga0256827_10000621_pt1 | contig 22322 bp, 22 predicted proteins | sample CV84metaG_FD_185977 | JGI IMG/M metagenome (GOLD analysis project Ga0256827, IMG submission 185977) | Hydrothermal vent microbial communities from East Pacific Rise, Pacific Ocean - CV84 | ecosystem: Environmental > Aquatic > Marine > Hydrothermal vents | place: Pacific Ocean: East Pacific Rise... | reverse complement strand
AAATTAGTAAGAAAGAAAATAAGGAAAGTAGATTGGATAATTTAACACCTAAAGAGATAGTAAATCATTTAGATAAATATGTGATTGGGCAAAATGATGCAAAAAGAACAATTGCTGTGGCATTAAGAAACCGATATAGACGTATGCAGTTGGATGAAGAGATGCAACAGGATGTTACACCTAAGAATATTTTGATGATAGGTAGTACAGGAGTGGGTAAAACAGAAATAGCAAGACGTTTAGCCAAGATGATGAATCTGCCTTTTATAAAAGTAGAAGCCAGTAAATATACGGAGGTAGGTTTTGTCGGCCGTGATGTGGAGTCAATGATACGTGATCTGGCAGCGATGTCCATGGGCATTGTCCGTGAATCTGAGAATGAGAAGAATAAGGAGAAGATAGCAAACTATATAGAAAATAAAATTATAGAAAAACTTCTTCCTCCTCTTCCTGCCGGTGCAAGTGAGCAGAAACAGGCAGATTATGATGCTTCCTTTGTACGTATGCAGGAAAAGTTTGCCAAGGGTGAACTTGACCATTTAAAAATTAAAGTAGTCATGCCAAATAATTCTGCTATGCCAGAAGATGGACTTCCACCTCAAATGATACAAGTTCAAGAGTCTATTGTTAAAGTATTGGGTGGAATGGGTAAAAAAGGTCCGGAAAAAGAGGTTACTGTTGCTGATGCAAAGAAAATTTTAGCACAAGAGGCAAGTGAAGAGTTGTTGGACGAAGAGCAACTGAAAGAGTTGGCACTTGAAAAAGTGGAGAAGGGCGGTATTGTTTTTCTTGATGAAATAGACAAGGTAGCAGTCTCTGCAAACTCACAAGGTCGTCAAGATCCAAGTAAAGAGGGTGTACAGAGAGATCTTCTTCCTATTGTTGAAGGTTCTACGGTAAATACAAAATTGGGTATGGTAAAAACAGACCATATACTGTTCATAGCTGCAGGTGCCTTTCATACATCTAAACCAAGTGATCTTATGCCGGAACTTCAGGGACGTTTTCCTCTGCGTGTTGAGTTGGATAGTTTGGATGAAGAGACTCTATATCGAATTTTAACAGAACCAAATAATTCACTTATAAAACAGTATGAGGCACTTTTGAGAGTTGAAGATGTTGAATTGGTTTTTAATGAAGATGCTCTGCGAGAGATTGCACACTATTCACTGCTTGCCAATGAGAAGACAGAAGATATTGGTGCAAGACGTTTGCATACGGTAATGGAAAAGATCTTAGAAGAGATAAGTTTTACAGCTGATGAGTATGCTGGTGAAACTATCACAATTGATAAAATTTTAGTTAAAGAGAAAATTGGAAAAGTTGTTGAAGATGAAGATACAACCCGCTACATACTGTAGTAAATTAAAAATTATAAAGTAGAAATTAAATGTTTGAACATGAAAAAGATATTGTAGATACAAAAGCGGGATTCGTTGCTGTTGTTGGAAGACCTAATGCAGGAAAAAGTACATTGTTAAATCATATTGTAGGTGAAAAGCTTGCAATGGTTTCTAAAAAGGCTCAGGCTACACGTAAGCGAATGAATATTATTGTGATGCATGAAAATCATCAGGGAGAGGAGTCTCAGATTATCTTTGTGGATACTCCGGGTATTCATGAAAAAGAGAGACTGCTCAATAAGTTTATGATGGATGAAGCACTTAAAGCCATAGGTGATGCAGATCTTATTGTTTTTCTGGCACCCATTACAGATAAAGTATCAGAGTATGAAAAATTCTTAAAAATGATCGAGAAAAAAAATACAAAACATATTGTACTTCTTACTAAAATGGATCATGTAAAACAGGGTGATATACTTAAAAAACTGGGTGAATATCAGAAATATCAAAATAGATTTGAAGCGATCATTCCTTTTTCAGTAAATAAGAAAGTGGGAAAGAAACAACTTCTTGATGAGATATGCAAATATTTGCCGGTATCACCATTTTTATTTGATCCTGAAATATTGACAACAGACAATATTCGTGATATTTATAAAGAACTTATACGTGAATCTATTTTTGAAAATTTAAGTGATGAAATACCTTATGAAAGTGATGTAACAATAGAAAAGATAGATGAAACAGATACTTTGGATAGAGTTTATGCAACAATTGTAGTTGAAAAAGATACACAAAAGGGTATGATCGTAGGGCAGAAAGGTGAAGGTATAAAACGTGTTGGAAAATTTGCACGTGAACAGATGGAGATCTTTGCCAGTAAAAAAATATTTTTAGATCTACATGTTTCTGTTAAAAAAGGTTGGAGTAAAAATAGAGAAGGTTTGGAAGAATTTGGATATGTAATCTAAATGAAAATAACTTTTTCTTCCCAAATAAACGTAATTTCAAAGATATATCTAAATGATGTGTGATTAAAAAAAGTTATATTTTTAATCAAAATATCCACTTTGTAAGATAGTTTTAATATTATAACATATATAATTGGTCAACAAACAAGGAAGTTAGAATGTTTTTGAAAAAAAGTTCGTCAAAATCGGCTATAAAAAATGTTGTTACTCTAAATGCTTACACTGATAAGAAGTATATATTTAAAGGTGATAAATTTAAACCTCTAAATAAGCTCAGCTATAACACTTCAAATTTTATTACTTCATATATAAGTAATAAAGACTTAATTAGTACTACAGTACATTTAAGTCGTAGTATACCAAATGAAGATATAGCAGATATTCTTGATATCAAAGCATACGAAGAGTTAGGCTTGGATCAGGCTACAAATTATATTGTTTCGTCAACAGAAGTGGAAACAACTGCAGAAGAGAGAGAATATCATATATTTGTTGCTCAACCGGAAGTTTTGGATGAGCTCTATTTACCAATCAAGCAGCAGACAAAATATCTTGATCTGATCATTCCTGCACCGCTTCTATATAAGGCTTTATATCGTAAAGAGATATTACAGGATAATGGAACACACTGTTTTATCTATTTTACAAAACATGATGCTTTTGTTACCTTTTATAGAAGTGGTGAATTTTTATATTCGAAATCCATAGAGTTTTCATTGGAGCAGATTTATGATAAATATTGTGAATTAGTAGGTGAAAAGGTTGATGAAAAAGAGTTCTACTCAGTGCTGGAATCTGAAGGATTAAAAACATCCAAAAGTGAATATCAGCAAAATTTTATGAAAATATTTTCTGAAGTTTTTATTACTATCAATGATATTATTATTTATGCAAAAAGAGCCTTTCAGTTAGAAAGCATTGATCATATGTTTATGGGAGGGGTTCAAGGTCCTATTATTGGACTGGACGAATATAGTCAAAATTATTTAGGTCTACAATCAGCAGACTTAAATTTTAATTATAATGTTGATAATGATGAATGGTATACGGATCAATTGCAATATTTGATGCTTTTGAATTCTTTTGATTATATGGAAGATGAAGATACAGTTGTAAATCTTACAATGTTCCCACGTGCACCATCATTTATGAATCGGGCAAGTGGTCAATTTATTATTGCTACTTTTGCTGCTATTTCTGTAGGTTTGGCATATCCATTGATTTATCTGATTGGATCGTATATTAATGATGCAAAAATTCATGTACTTACAAATGAAAACAATAAACTTACAATAGAATCAAAGAAATATAAAAATATCTTAGGGGCTAAAAAACGAGATATAGCTGCACTTGATAAAAATATAGCAAAGATATCAAAAATATATGCAGGTAAAACAAAAACACTTACTGCTATTTATGATAAGAAAGTAAATTATCGTCTTAAATCTGAAACTTTTTATACTATTGCCGAAGACTTAAATAAATTTGACGTAAATGTAGATACACTATATAGTGAAAAAGATATATTATGGTTGTCGTTGGTAAGTTCTGATGATAGGAAGATGACAGAACTGATTAAATATATTTCTGATACGCATTTTGATGAATTAAATCAGATAGATATTGAAGTAATTAAAAAAGATCCGGAGAGTAGTTACTACAAAGGTCTGCTAAAGGTGGAATTGAAATGAAGTTTTTAGAAGATAAATTAGAAGAATTAGACACATATTTTGCACCTAAAAAAGAGAGTGAAAAATGGCTTGTTATCCTAGGTGTAGCAGGTGTTATTGCATATATTGCATATGCTTACCTTTTACCATATACAGAAACAATGTATAAAAAGAGTGAAACAACCAAGAAGAGTATACAAAAAAGTATTATCAATAATAATACATATCTAAACTCAATTACTGTATCAGGTGATCGTAATTATTATGTGAGAAAATTTGATAGTGATATAGTAAGAAAAAAAGCAAATATTGTTAAGATAAACAGCAATATTAAATTTATTGATAGTAATTTAGAAAAACTGTCTGATATGTTATTCAATCAAAAAAGTTGGTCTAAATTTTTAAATTCAATTACACATAAAGCTGAAATACAAAATGTAGATATTCAGTATATAACAAATAACTATGTAGATAATAAAGGAAGTTTTGGACATGTCCTTGAAATTGCTGTTGGTTGTAAAGGTAAATATAAGAGTATTGTAAAATTTATGAATGAAATAGAACAGAATGTTTTGGTTACAGATATTTATGGGGCAAAATTTACTTCTGATGAAAACTCATCAGAAGTAATGGGAGATATTAAAATTTCAGTATGGGGGATAAATCACTAATGAAAAACTTAATACTTATAGTTTTCGTATTCACCGCTTCCTTGTATGCAGATCTTTCTGTAAATCAAATAGAGCAAATGGTCTCTAAAATACATGAAAAACGACCTGGTGCAGATTTAGAAACCCTGGAAGGTACAAAGCAGCCGTTTGTTAGATTAGCTAAGAAAGATAATGTGTTGACATTTGTAATTCCTACTAAGTCTGAAGAGGTTAAGATATCATTACATGCAATTATGAGTGGTAAGGCTTATATTAATGACACATGGAAAGGTATTGATGATACTATTATGGGATATACATTAAAATATGTTGGTAAAAGAGGTGTGGTACTCAGAAATGGTAATCATATTAAAAAATTATTTCTGCATAAAAAAAGAGATAATTTTATTACGGTAGAAGGAAGGTAAAAGATGAAAAGAGTACAAAAATCAGGGGTTAAATTTGCAATAGTATTTTTTATGCTATTGGGTTTTTCAAATTCTCTTATGGCAGGAACTTGTTCTAATAAATTGTTCTCTGTTACGATCGACAGTAAATTAACAATAGGTGATGTTATAGAAAATCTAGCAGATACTTGTGAACTTACAGTTATAGTTACAGATGATGCTGCAAAAAAGAGAATGAATAAAAAACTCTATTATGTGAAATTGAAAAATAGTACATTAAAAGGTTTTTTAAATACGATACTTAAGGATCATGATCTTCACTATACTTTAAGTGGTAATAAACTTAAAATTTCATATTTAATCACAAGAACATTTCGTATTCATTATATCTCAGGACAAAGAGTAGGAAAGAGTAACGCAAATGTAACTATTGCCAATTCAAGTAGTTCACATGGTGGAGGTGGATCAGATGGAGCTAATGGTAGTGATATGCAAGGTGGGTCGAAAACAGGTATATCTATAGAAAGCAATGATGAATTTAAATTTTGGAAAACAGTAGAAACAGAAATACAGAGAATTCTAATTGGAGCAGGAGACGGCAGTACTCATTATGCAAGAACAGGTGGAGGATGGACAGGTCCTGATGGTCGTGTATGGGAATATAATCCATTGGCTCCTATTGTAAATCCAGAAGCAGGTATGGTTACAGTAACAGGTACATCAAAACAAATTAATCGTGTGGCAAGATATATACATACAATGGCCAAGCAAATTAAACAACAAGTATTAATAGATGTACGTATACTTACTGTTACTTTTGATGATAGTTCTACAACAGGTGTGGATTGGTCACAACTTTATGCATTGCAAAATTTTACAATTAATTCACTGGCTATATCCCAGAGAAATATAAGTGGCTTTACCTTTGATGATGCAACAGGTATTGCCGGTAGCGTATTGGGTGGGGGAGTTCCTGGTTCACATGCAGGTAAAGCAATTAGTTTAACTGGTAGTGCCCAAGTATCTGAAGTAGTAAAGTTTTTAAATACGCAAGGGGATGTAAAAGCTATTTCAAGTCCTAGAGTAATGACATTGAATAATCAACCAGCATTAATAAGTGTTGGTAAAGAGTTATTCTATAAAATTAAATCTACTAGTGCTTTAGGTAGTGGTCAGGGTGTAAATACGGCTGAAGGTGAAACAGTTGATTCTGTATTTGCTGGTATTTTACTTGATATTACTCCGGAAATAGATGGACATGGGATGATCACATTAAAGATTAACCCATCCATATCTGATACAGTGAATGAGGTTGATAGCAGCAGTGGTATAACAAGAGATATTCCACCGGATCTAGTAAGAAGACAAATTGCATCTGTAATTAAGGTTAGAGATGGTGAACATGCTATTCTTGGTGGTTTAATATTCTCAAGAACAGGGACGAAAATAAATAAGGTACCTTTGCTTGGAGACCTTCCTCTATTAGAATATGCATTTAAACATGAAGAGAAAATAAAGAAAGTAGAAGAATTAGTTATGATTGTGACACCACATATTATTAAGAACTCTAAGTCTGTATCACTTAAAGATTTGGGATACTCAAAAGTTAATGAAAAGTAGATACGAAGCTGCTAAAAATGTATTCATTGATTCCGTAGATATCAATGATTACATTGAACTAAATTCTTCTCTTTCTGCGTATAAGCAGTTAGAACACAGTATAAATAAACCATTAAAGATGATATTGCTTTTTGGAAGACCCGGTACAGGGAAAAGTATACTTCTTAATAGAATTACTGAAAAACTGAAACATCAAAAAGAAATTTACTATTTTGATACACCTGCAATTAATGAAAAAGAGTTTTTTCATAAATTATTTAAAGTACTTACCAAGAAAGATCTCCCTAAAAATACAGAGGTAAATTTTTCTGCTTTAGTTGATTTTTGTAAAAATTTAAGAGATAAAAGAGAAATTATCATTCTTCTTGATGAAGCACAAATGTATGGACCTGAAATGATGGAAAAGATTAGACTTCTCTCAGATACTCGAACAGTAAAGTTTATTGTCTCTCTTCATAAAACAGATGATGAAGATTTGATTGCTAAAGAACATTTTCAATCCAGGATATGGGAAGTGATCGAACTTAAAAATGCAAGTAGAGAAGATCAAACTTCTTACATCCATAAAAAACTTTTAAAGAAGAATCTTTTTGAAATTGCCAATAGTATAAAAGACAAAGATATGAAACTTATTCATGCTTTTACAAAAGGTAATTTTAGAGAGTGTAATAAATTATTTTTTACTATATTTGAAATTTGTGAATATTATGATAAAAATGAACCCTCTAAAATCAAATATGATCAAATTCCAAAGAGAATTATTGAAATGGCAGCATTAAAACTAGGATATATCAATGTATGATATAAAACCTTTAGAGGAAGAGTGGAATAAATACAAGAAAAAAAAGATGAAACCTTGGTATGTGCTGTTGCTTACATTTATTGTTGTTACTGCATGTGTATTCATATTTTTAAATTATAAGGATCTTATATTGTCAAAATTTGACAATAATATAAGTGTTCCTTCAGATAAGTCCCTTCATACTTCAGTTTTCATTGATAGATCTTTAATGATGTTGGAAGTAAAAAATAAAAGGATTCAAGATTCAGATAATGAAGAGAAAACAGAACACAAGATTGGTAAGATTACGGAAATTGATGATCCTATGCGATATGAACATCCAAATGCTAAGAAAGTAGCTATAACAGTAACGGAACCGGTTAAAAAGATTAAAGTAATAGAGAAACCTAGAAAAAGAATGCATCTTACTATTATTGAAACGACAAGTTCAAGTGCATACAAAGATGTTGAAAGACGTTTCTCTGATACAGCTGATCCTGATGATTCTCTTTTTCTGGCAAGAACATATTATGAAAAAGGTAACAATAAAAAGGCAATTTACTGGGCTTTGCAAACCAATAAGTTGAATTCTAATATAGAAGAGAGTTGGATCATCTTTGCAAAGGCTAAAGCTAGATCAGGACATAAAAGTGAAGCAATACGTATTTTATCGAATTATATTAAGAGATCTAATTCTATAGTCGCACAAAGATTATTAATAAAATTAAAAAAATAAATATATTAACTAAGAGGAATGAGTAAATGGTAAAACTTATTGAAATGATGTTAGATGAAAACCTTTTAACCAAGGATGCAATTTCTACTTTAGTTAAAAGTAGACCGCCCAAAAAAATATCATTTGCAAATCTTATTGCGGAAAATATGATTGATCTTCATTCTGTTGAAATATTTTTAGCAAAAAAAATAAGGCAGGGTATTATTTCTTTAAAACATTTAGAGAAAATTGAAGGTATCGATATTGCACCAATTATTAAAGAAGTAGCAAATGCTTTACATGTAGAATATGTTGATCTTGATGATGTAGAAATTGATATGAGTCTTTTTTCACAAGTACCTTACAAACAATTAATTAAATATAATGTGATCCCTGTTGAAGAGAATGATTTTAATATATTGATTGTTTTTGATGATCCTTTAGATATGGAAGCACATGATGCTATGCAACGTTTATTTCCAAAAAAACCGATCAAAATTGCTATCTCTAAACCTAAGCAAATACATCAGTATCTTCAACGTTTGGAGATTAATGAGAGTATTAAAGGATTAGTCTCTGATATACGTAAAGACTTAAGTCAGTCAGATAGTTATGAAGAAAACAGTGATGAATCTCCTGCTGTATTAAAACTCATTGATATTATTTTAAAATCAGCGATCTATATAGGGGCGAGTGATATTCATATAGAAGCAACAGAGAAAAATGCAATCATTCGAACAAGGGTTGATGGCATGTTGCGTCAAAGTTTTACTTTTGATAAAGATATTTTTAACCCTTTGGCATCCAGAATGAAACTCTTATCAAACTTGGATATTGCAGAAAAAAGAAAACCGCAAGATGGTAGATTTTCCACTACTGTATCACAAAAAGAATTTGACTTTAGGGTATCCACATTGCCAACGATTTATGGGGAATCCATTGTTTTAAGGATCTTGGATAAAACAAAAGCAATGATAAAACTTGAAGCAGCGGGTATGAGTAAATTCTGTTATGATAGATTTTCTGAAGCGATAAAAGTACCTTATGGTATTGTATTGGTCACTGGTCCTACCGGTTCTGGTAAAACAACAACACTTTATGGTGCATTAAATGCAATTAAAGATGTTAAAGATAAGATCATTACGGTTGAAGATCCTGTAGAATATCAAATGACAGGATTGCAACAAGTACAAGTGCGACCTAATGTAGGCTTGTCTTTTGCTTCTGCATTGAAGTCAATTTTAAGACAGGATCCCGATAAGATTATGATTGGGGAGATTAGAGATCAGGAAACTTTGCGCATTGCCATACAGGCAGCATTGACGGGGCACCTTGTACTTTCTACACTGCATACAAATGATGCTATTTCAGCCGTAACAAGAATTTTGGATATGGGGATTGAAGAGTATCTGGTAAGTGGTGCTCTTGTAGCGATTCAGGCACAAAGATTGGTTCGAAAGATATGCACACATTGTAAAAAGGAAACAGTACTTCCTTCGGTACTTTTAAAAGATGTAGAACAGTATTTACCGGAAAATCCTGTATTTTATGTAGGTGCGGGTTGTAAAGAGTGTGATCATAGCGGATATTCAGGGAGAGAAATGATTTCAGAAGTTTTGACTATTTCTGAAACATTCTCCAGAATGATCGCAAGATCTGCTTCAAAAGAAGAGATGACAAATCAAGCTATGGAAGAGGGGTTTATTAATATGTTTGAAGATGGTGTACGAAAAGCATTAGAAGGTAAAACAACGATAGAAGAAATTTATAGAGTAGCGAGATTATAATGAAATATTTTAATATAACCATCATGGATAAGGGTAAAAAGCGTCAAGAATTGATCAAAGCAGAGAATAAAATGACTGCAATAAAATTAATTAAAAATAAGTTTCCTGCTATTATGGTCATGAAAGCAGTTGAAACTTCGGCTCCTTTAGATGCTACAATATCTGAATTCTTTTCTGGGTTTAAGAAAACAATGAAGTCAAAAATACCGATCAATGATAAAATTTCTACGATCAGACAGATCGCAGTTATGACTGATGCAGGTATTGCGATTACAGATACCTTGGAAGATGTTGCGGACAATACGGATAATATACAGTTAAAAGAGATATATTCTAAAATGAATGCAGATATTAATGCAGGTAACAGTATGGCTGATGCAATGGAACCCTATACTGAAGAGTTTGGACATGTTGCCTTGGCTATGACTAATTTAGGTGAAAGAACGGGTAACCTTTCAGAATCTTATCATAAACTAGCAGATATTTTGGAAAATATTAGAAATAATACAGCGAAGTTCAAAAAGGCAATTCGTACACCGATGATCACATTTGCTGCAATGGGTATTGCATTTACGATATTGATTATGGTCGTTGTACCAAAATTTAAAGATATTTTTGCAAAATTTAAAACAGAATTACCTATGCCTACACAAATACTTTTAAAACTGGAATGGGCATTTAGTAATTATGGTATTTTAATTTTAGCTAGTTTAATCGGTGGAGTTATTGCATTAAAGTATTTTTATAAAAATAATAGAGATTTTAAATATGCCATGGATAAAATGATGATCCATCCTAAATTTTATCTTATTAATAAGGCAATCTTCCTCTCTACCATGCATAAATACAACTTGGTTTTTGGAGAACTTGTTAAATCCGGAATTCCTGTATCTGAAGCATTGGATACCGCAGTAGGGATGGTTGATAATTTGGCAATTAAAGAGCAACTGTTAACTGTAAATGCAAATATTGGACGTGGTATGAATTTGGCTGAAGCATTTGAAATTACTGGCTTATATCAAAATATGCTTTTGCAAATGATTAAAGCAGGTGAAGCCGGTGGTCAGCTTGATGCAATGCTGGATAAGGTAACACAGTATTATGATATGGAATTTCAAAATTTAATTGATAACCTTTCGGCATATATTGAACCTATCATGTTGTTCTTTATTGCAGGATTGGTATTGCTGATGGCACTTGGTATTTTCTTGCCTATGTGGGATCTTGGGAAAGCGGTTAAGGAATAAGTGTGGACGGTAGTCCACATATTTTGTAGGTCAGATATTTTTTATATTTCAATATTTAATTTCTAAAGCCTATGGTGTTTGATCGCTTTTTCCAGATCTTCCGGGGTATCTATTCCAAAACTTTCTGTTTTAACTTCTATCATAGCTACTTCGTATCCATGGTAGAGTGCTCGAAGCTGTTCCAATTTTTCAATCTCTTCAAGTGGGGCAGATGTTAATGCGCAAAAATCATGTAATGATCTTGCAGTAAATCCATAAATACCTAAATGACCTTTATATTTATCAAAATGGTGATCTCTGGGGTAGGGTATTTTAGCTCTTGAAAAATAGAGAGCGATATCATTATTGTCTGTAACAACTTTAACAATATTTGGATCATCTGCTTCAGGATTTGAAATGACTTTATAGCAAGAGTTCATCATAATCCGGTCCGTGTCTTTATTTTTTTTGGTTAAATTATAAATGGCTTGAACAACATCTGTTTCAATAAAAGGTTCATCTCCCTGAACATTAATAATAATTTCATTATCATTAAGATCCAGTTTTTGTGCCGCTTCATATATACGATCTGTTCCACTTTGATGAGTGGTAGATGTTAGTACTGCTTGAATATCATGTGCTTTTGCAATCTCAATGACATCTTGTGAGTCTGTAGCAATAACTACTGTATCAACAGAGCTAACAGTCATTGCAGTACGAATGACCATAGGTATACCACCAATATCTGCCAATACTTTATTGGGAAAACGACTTGATCCTATGCGTGCTGGAATGATGATCATAAAATACCTTTGTAAACGAATGTAAGAGGTACCTGCAATAATAGATATCCTTATGCATGATTTTACACTGACTATGCTAAAATATAAGACTTAAAAAGATATAGGACTGAAATGAGCAAAGCACTTTTACTTCTTAATATGGGTGGTCCCAATAATATAGAAGAAGTTGAACTTTTTTTACGTAATATGTTTGCAGATAAGAATATTTTGACAATGAATGCTTATATGCGTAAATTTATATCAAATATAATCATATCTAAACGTTTGGAAGATGTAAAAGAGAATTACAAGCTGCTAGATGGGAAATCACCTCTTACTGAATTGACAGATGCACTTATTGTAAAATTAAAAGAATATCTTGATTTGCCTGTTTATCCTGCTATGCGATATGTTCCTCCTTTTGCAGATAAAGCACTTCTTCTCTGTCAAAAAGACGAGATAGAAGAATTGATACTATTCCCTATGTATCCTCAGTATTCAACAACAACAACACTCTCTTCTGTGGAAGATATAGAGCAGAGATGTGAAGAAATTGGGTATAAGCCTAAGATAACGATAATTGAACCGTATTATGATGATTATGACTACATAAAAGCTTCTTGTACGAAGATCATAGAGGCTATGGAAGGTAAAGATACAAAAGAGTATGATCTTTTGTTGTCTGCACATGGGCTTCCTCTTAGCATTATTAAAGCAGGAGATCCCTATCAGAATCAGGTTGAAGGGAATGCTTCAGCGATAAAAACTTATTTGGCAGGTGAAGGTATCATCTTTCATGATGTTAAACTTGTGTATCAATCTAAAGTAGGTTCTTCTGCCTGGTTGGAACCAAATTTGGTAGATGTTCTGCGTAATCCTACCCATAGAAAAGTGCTTATTTATCCCTTGGCATTCACACTTGATAATTCAGAAACACTGTTTGAGCTTGATATTGAACACAGAGAGATAGCAGAGAAGATAAAATATGAAGATTATCTTGTTGCAAAATGTATGAATACTAGTGATAAATTTGTACAATTGATCGTAGATAGAGTCAATGCCTGTACAGTATAGTACACAAATTAGATTTCTATTTTGGTCTGCATTGATTGGATCTTATATTTTGGCAATGCTTCCACAGGAGATTGCTCCTGAAATTGGAAATCTTTCCGATAAAACATTACATTTTATTGCCTTTGCGGTTTTATCACTCTTCTTAAATCTCTCTTATCGAATGGCATGGTGGAAAAGTATATTGTATCTTCTATTTTACGCCTGTTTTATTGAGTTTTCCCAATATTTTACACCAAATAGATGTGCCGAATGGTTGGATGTTGTCGCTGATGCTATTGGTATAGCTATAGGTCATATACTCTATGTAGGATATAAAAAATTAGAGGTGATCTGTGCAAATAGTTGAAAGATCGTATGAGTCCCTGACTGAAGTCAAGCGTTCAAAATTTATTACCCATTTAGTGCCTATATCAGAATATGAAGGTATGCAAAACAGACTGAAAAATGAACATCCCAAAGCCAATCATGTAGTCTATGCATTACGATATTTGAATGAATATGAGCAGATTGTAGAAAATTCTTCAGATGACGGAGAGCCAAAAGGATGTGCAGGTATACCTGCTCTCAATGTACTCCGTGGTGAAAATATCATTAATTGTGCTGTTTTGATCGTTCGTTATTTCGGTGGTATAAAACTTGGAACAGGTGGTATGGCAAGAGCCTATGCTTTGGCAGTTAAAAATGTCTTAAGTGAAGCAGTATTAATGCCTTATGAAAAACAGATAACCTATACATTTGATACAACTTACAGTGATGTAGATAAAACACTCTACAAGCTCAAACAATTAAATATTTTAGAGTATGAACGTGATTTTGGTGTAGCGGGCGTGGATTGGGTTATTACGAGTTCTGAAGAAAAGATAGATATATTTAAGAACGTGTAGGGTGGGTTTAGGAACCGTAAACTTGTTTACAGAAAAATAGTAAATTAAATATAATTTCTCCTAAACAAGTTTAGGGTTCCTGTTTAGCTTACAATGCTTCTTCATCCTCTTCATCGGTTCTAATACGGATTGTTTTTGAGATATCAGATACAAAGATCTTTCCATCACCGATCTTACCGGTTTTTGCTGCATTTTTAATAGCTTCTATGGCTTTATCTGCATACTCTTGCGAAGATACTACAAGTTCTATTTTTACCTTTGGAATGAACTCAACCACATATTCTGCCCCTCTGTAAAGTTCTGAGTGTCCCTGTTGTCTACCATAACCTTTAACTTCAGAAATGGTCATACCTTCGATACCTGCTTCTACCAGTGCTTCTTTTACTTCATCTAATTTAAATGGTTTGATGATTGCTTCAATTTTTTTCATATTTTTTCCTTTTAGTTGTTAATGTTAAATACTTCGTTTAAATTCCGGATAGGCTTCTATACCACATTCAATAGCATCGATTCCTTCCAGTTGTTCATCCTCTTCTGCTCGTAAAGAAAAGACTTTATTGATGGCATATATAGTGATCCATGAGAGAGGAAACACAATTGCACCTACAAGAACAATACCTTTTATCTGTGTTAAAATACTGACATCGGAGACAAATATTCCTACTGCCAAAGTTCCCCAAATACCATTCACAAGGTGTACAGAGAGGGCACCAACAGGGTCATCCATTTTGAGTTTATCAAAAATAGGTACAAAAAGTACAACTAATGCACCTCCGATGGCTCCAATGAGAATAGGGGTATGGATATCGTAAAGATCAGGCCCGGCGGTGATTGCTACAAGACCACCCAAGGCACCGTTAAGCATCATCGTGATATCAAATTTTTTATAGCGGAAATAGGTTAGTAACCATCCGACTATAGCACCGGATAGACCGGCGGTATTGGTATTCATAATGGTTAAAGCTACTGCATCTGCATTTTCTTTACTGGAAATGGCACCTACAGAACCTCCATTAAATCCGAACCATCCTATCCAAAGTAAAAAAGCACCCAATGTCACAAGTGGGATGTTTGAAGCAGGGATAACTTGAATAGTACCATTTTTTTTAAATCGTCCACGTCTTGGCCCCATAATAAGAATGGCGGCAAGTAGTGCCCATCCACCGGTTGAGTGTATAACAGTGGAACCGGCAAGGTCATGCATGGCTGAAATATCAAATACAGTGCCGGAAAGGAAATTTGCTCCCCAGCTGATATTGACGATAGTAGGGTAAATGAATGCACCTATCGCAACTGTAAAGAGTGCCAGAGGTAAGATACGTGAGCGTTCACTGACCCCACCGGACATAATGTTTACTACTTTTCCGACAAATGCCATTTGGAAAAGGAAAAAGGCATATTGGCTCATACCATCTTGATGATCCCAAGAGCCAAAGGCATAAGTGTAGCCTATAAGCATAAATGACATTGAGGCTATAGCATAGATCATGACATTCACTGTCAAGACAGAGGTGACATTTTTTGTTCTTACCAAACCTGCTTCAAGCATTGCAAAACCGGGTACCATAAAGATGATAAGCGTCATGGCAAAGATAGCAAAAAAAGTATCAATGACGTAATTCATTTCCATTTTGTTCTCCTAATAAATTTCTTGGTATAAGTGTATCAAGTATATTATAAGATTAGAGTAGGCATTGTGTTTAAAAATTAGACATAAAATAATTTTTAGTAAATTATAGAGAGGAAAAAGTGATTAATTTTTGATCAGTTAAAAATGTAAGGTCGACAGATCGACCCTACTAATAGTGTGAGATTAGAGTGCTTCTTCATTCTCTTCATCTGTTCTGATCCTAAGAACAGAATCAATAGAGCTTACAAATATTTTACCATCACCGATCTTACCGGTTTTGGCAGCAGCATTAATAGCTTTAACAGCAATGTCTGCATATTCATCGCTGCTTACAACAATCTCTATCTTGATCTTAGGGATAAACTCAACTACATACTCTGCGCCTCTGTAGAGTTCAGAATGACCTTGCTGTCTTCCATAACCTTTGACTTCAGAAACGGTCATTCCTTCGATTCCCGCTTCTACCAATGCATCTTTTACATCTTCAAGTTTAAATGGCTTGATAATTGCTTCAATTTTTTTCATGTTAAAAATCCTTATAATATTTTAATGAAAAGGATGAACGATTAAACGTTCATGCCTCTCTCACCGTGTACTGACTCGTCAAGACCCATCTCTTCAGTCTCAGCATCAACTCTAGCACCACCTGTTAAGGCACTTGCCACATAGTAAACAATCACAGTTCCTATCAGTGTCCAAAGACCAACTACCAATACAGATTCGACTTGAACTATGAACTGTCCCATTCTGTCACCACTCTCTTTCATTGGACCATCCCAAAGAAGTTTTTTGTCATTCAATGCAAGTACACCTGTCATCAATGCACCCCAAAGACCGGCTAGGAAGTGGATACCAAATGCATCCAGAGAGTCATCATATCCGAACATCTTCTTCAATTTAACAACACCGAAGAATCCGATAGCTGCTCCACCGATACCAATAATGAATGCACCACCCACAGAGACAAAACCTGCAGCAGGAGTAATAGCAACTAAACCGGCAACAATTCCAGATGCTATTCCCAGAAGTGTCGGTTTTTTATACACAACCCACTCGATGAGTAACCAGGTAAGACCGGCAACTGCTGTAGCAATGGTAGTTGTTAACAATGCAACACCTGCAATGGCATTTGCACCAAATGCAGAACCGGCATTAAATCCGTACCAACCAAACCATAGTAATGCTGCACCGGCAGCTGTAAAGATAATAGAGAAAGGTTTCATAGCAGTTTTATTGAATCCTGTTCTTTTACCAACTAAAATAGCAAGAACAAGACCAGCCAAACCACCGTTCATGTGTACAACTGTACCACCGGCAAAGTCGAGTGCACCAGCATCAAAAAGAAGGGCACCTTCTCCACCCCATACCATGTGAGTAATAGGAGCATAAACAACAAGACCCCATAAGGCTACGATAACCATCCATGTAGAGAATTTCATACGACCGATCACAGAACCTGATGCAATGGCTACAGTAATAGCAGCAAATGTTCCCTGAAATGCAATAAATACAAATGTTGGATAAGTACCACTTAGATCAGTCCATTTAACACCATTTAAGAATACATTACCGAATCCACCAATAAATTTTTGAATGCCGGCAGCTTCAGAAGTACCAAAGGCAAGTGAATATCCTGCAACGATCCATACTACGAAGGCAAGTACAAATGCACCCATGACCATTGCGTATGTGTTCAATGCATTTTTAGATCTTGTCATACCTGCGTAGAAAAGTGCGAGACCTGCTGGTGTCATTAGTAGAACGAGTGCAGTGGACATCATCATCCATGCTGTATCACCCGAATCGAGTTTGTCTTCTGCAAATGCAGCAATTGGCAACAATGCTGCCATTAGAGCGAAAAGTTTTAACTTCATGCTTTATTCCTTTAAGTTGTAATTTCAGGGTAATAATAACATGGATAGATACTTTTTATGGATGTATAGTGATTAATTTTTAATCAATAAGAAAGTTGCCTTAGTATACTTATAATCTTTATTGGATCAAAGGTATCTCTAGTTTAATAGTATTTTCTTTGAGTAAAAAAGTAGTATAACACTGTTCTGCAAGCAGTTTGATCTCGTCATCCGTATTATTATAGCGTCCATTGGCTTCTATAGTTAATTGTACAATGGCTTTCTTTTTTCCTGATATGATCACATGTTCTCCCACAAGAAGTTTTAGAGTGATACGAATAGAGTCGGAAGACCTGAACGCATCAAGTGTTTTACGAAGAAGTTTTGAAAAACCATTTTGATCCAGTTTAAAAGAGGGAAGATCCTGATCGGTTAAAAGTTGTAAAGTATTTGTATTCTTTGTTTTAAAAAGTGCTATGTTCGCTTCAAGTAAAAGGTTGATATCTGTATTGACAAGCTTATCTTTTTTCATGGGAGTAATGGATCTGGCTCTTGGTGCATTATAAAAACGTATTGAGATCTGTTCTTCATTCTCATAGCCTACAGTAATGGCATAAAAGGTAAAAGAGTCATAGTTGAGAGATAGTGTTGTGGTTTTGTGTCCAAAACTTGGAGGTGCATAGGCTAAAGCCAGGTCATAAAGTTCTTTTTTTGAAACATAGCCAAAGAGTAATTCTGCACTGTTATTGAGGTAAAGTATTTTACTCTGCTCGTTGAAAAGTATAAAAGGGCTGTTGTCCCAGTCTAAAAATGATTGGAAATCAATCGATTCTGTGTTCATGTATTTTCTTTCTTAATGTATTTCTATTAATACCTAAAACTTGAGAAAGTTGCAGTTGTGAACCATATTTTTTAAGACCGGCTTCAATAAGTGGTTTTTCATAAAGTGTAAGGTGCTCTTTGTACTCATTGTTACCATTTAAATGGTCTAAAATATAGCTGTAGATCGCTTCTTGAATATCTTTTCGGGTCATAGAATGTTTTATCAAATGGGTATAGATCGTTCGTTTCAGTGTTTTGCTGTTATCAGATAGGTCAACAGGTATGTCTTTAGTAGAAAGTTCATTGTCTGTAATCATAAGTGTTGCTTTTGCTTCCCGAATAAAGATGTCTCTGAGATATTTTGTATCTTCGGGACGTTCTTTAAGAGAGGGAAGTGTATAGATAAAGGCAAACAAATTGTCAATGGTTTGCTGGTTACCTATATAATTCGCTGTTGCAATAATGCGTTTATTGTCTAAATCCAGAGATTCCTGGTTAGAGAGCTTTTCAAAATCTGTAATTATGAGCTCATCAACTTCCTGAAGCAGTCTTTCTACCTCTTCCTGATTTTTCCCTGAGACCAAAGGTGCTTCAGGAAAGAGGTATCGTGCCAATGATTTTTTACCAATATTGGGTTTACCGATAATGATAGAGGAGACAAAAAGTGTTTTAGTGAGGTTAAAACCTTTGATGATATTTTGAATTTGTTCTGAAGTGGTGAAAAATTGTTCCATTTATAATACTTTATATACAAAAAATTGATGAAAAAAACACCATTTGTGTTATAAGATATTATATCAAATGTATGTTAAACTTACATCAACTGAAGAAGAGAGGTAATCTTACCATTAAAAAATTGTTTAAATATTTTTGTGACCATAACCCACAGCTGACTTTAGAGCAGTCTATTGAATATTTTGCTATTTTAGGCGGAGCAGAAGAAAATATAGAAATAGATTTTTTTGATGATGTTTTTTCTTTGGTTGAGTCTAATTTTGTACAAAATTTCTCTAAATTCCAAACACTTATCTCTCCCTCTTACATCATAGAATCACCTTACCGTGATATTCTTATGGCTGTTGCCAGGGGTGATGGTAAGTTTTATTCTGTGCTTAGAAAATCTAGATTGAGTGAAGGGACAGGGGAAGAGATTATTTATGAACTGATCTCCTTAAATATACTTTATTTGGAACGAACAAGAGAGCAACCGCTCAAAATACATCCTAAACATAAACTAAAAAAAGAACTTCGTTCTTACCGTATACAGGATAAATTACGTTTTGTACATCCCTATATGCGTTTTTGGTTTGGTTTTGTAACATACTATAAAAAAGATTTGCTGCGGGGTGAGGCAGGGGCTTTTTTAGAAAATTTCAATCACAACTATGAGCGTTTACGTACATTGATCTATGAACAGCTTTGTGATGATTTTTTGGTGAAATATTATGAGGATACAACACCTCTTCTCAGTTCCGGATCTTACTGGAACCAGCATAGTGAATTTGATATTTTGGCGATGACCAATGATAAAAAGTTGATTTTGGGTGAGTGTAAATATAAAGAGAGGAAAATATGTAAAAATGAACTCAATAAACTCAAAGAGAAAGCATTTCAGTCTGGTATACCTGTAGATGTTTATGTACTTTTTTCAAAGAGCGGGTTTTCCAATGAGCTGCTTTCCATGAAAGATAAAAATCTGCTTCTTTTTGATCTGAATGATTTGAAGATATTATTGGACTAAAGTATTTAGTTTTGATATGTAGCTCGTTCCCATCCATTTTCGGTGGGAATGCATATCGATATTTTTTAAGATTTTTGCTACTGATTTATCGTTAATCATAACAAGATATACTCCTTAAAATCATGGAGATATTATGAAGAAAACAATAAAATGGCTTGTTATTATTTTGCTTACAGCACTGGTACTTGTTCTTCTTGCCGGGATGTATAAATTTAATTATTTGGCATCAAAAGAAGGATATGACTGTGATGGCAATAAAATTGAAAAGACCGTTGATCTTTCAGGAAGTCATAATAATTCAAAAACAGAGGAATAATTATGAGACCTATTGATGTTGAGGTCTATACACCCTCACATTCTCTGCATCTTCTGCATCACGCAGATACTGTGCATGCAGTTGGCTCATGATTCCTTTATCGCAGTAGAGCAGGTACTCTTTATCTTTTGGTAGTTTTTTAAATTCTGATTTGAGTTTGTGGAAAGGGATCTTAATACATTCACAGCTTGTTTCTATGCAATCCTCTTCTGTACGTATATCAATGACCACAAAATCATCATTTAGGTCAGAAATGACTTCAATAGGTGCCGCATTGGTGACATCATCGATCACTTCATCAACATAGATGGTTTGTGCATCGTCTACAGCTTTGTCCAATACTTCATAATTAAAACGTTTGGCTTCCCGCTCCATGCGTTTGAAAGAACCATGGGTAATAGGATTTTTGGAAATAACACCGCAATACTCCGGCATGCTTTCTGCAAAACGGCGAGTACCGATCTCATCAGCCATATGCATAATGTCAGGTTTGTTCATAGTGGCAAGTGGACGTAAAATGAGTTTGTTTGTCACCTGGTCAATGAGTGCCAGGTTACGCAGTGTTTGGCTGGAAACCTGTGCAACAGATTCTCCTGTAAGCAGGGCATCTATTTCCATCTCATCTGCTACTTTTTCTGCTGCCATCAACATGAGACGTTTGAGTGTTACACCCATATATGTTTCATGTGTGGAACGGAAGATCTCTCCCACGACCTCTTCAAAGGGAACTGAAATAAATTTTACACGATGAGAGGCACCAAATTTAGACCAAAGGTAGAGTGCCACCTGTTTAACCCCGATCTCATGAGCAATACCACCCAAGTTAAAAAAGATGAAGTGTGTTTTAATGCCTCTTTTCATCGTAAGGTAAGAGGCGATCGTTGAGTCAAACCCTCCTGACATGAGTGAGAGAATGTCTCCCTGTGTACCGAGAGGGAAACCGGCAAGTCCTATGTGCTTGAGGGTAATGATGTTAAGCTGATTGTTAATGAGCTCCAGACGGATGGTCACTTCCGGATGATGAAGATCAACCCCTTTGGCAGCGGAGTGTGCAAGCATATATCCCCCAACGGTCTGCTCGATCTTTGTAGAGTTGTAAGAGTGTTTCCCCGAACGTTTGACACGGATCACAAAAGTTTTATCATTGATCTCTTTGGTCATGACTTCTGCAACTTGTATCTTGATCTTTTCTAGAGAATCCATATTGTTAAACTGTAAGGCTTCCAAAACCTGTTCAATACCCGGAGTATTTAAAAGTGTCTGTCGTACTTCAACTAAAACTTCAATAGGTGTTACTACTTCAATTTTATCAGAGAATTTTTTGACATGGATTTCTGAGTTAATATCTGTTAAAAGTTTTATCAGGTTATTGTAGAGTTGTCCGACCATCTGTCTTTTGGCAGAAGAACCTTTTACCATGATCTCAGGAAAGAGTTTTAAGATGAATTTTTGTGTTTTGACTGATGGGATTTCTACGGACGGGGTTTTCACGAGATATTGCCTTATTATGATATAAATGGCATTATATCACAAGAGGACTATTACTGTACTATGTAAATAATGTTATATTTTTGTTCTTTTTATCTCTTAAAAGATATAATATAAATATGAAAAAACTAAGGATATGTTATTCTGGAAATATTTAAAAGCATATTTATGAAAAAAAAGACAAAAGAGTATGTTCCCGATCCTCCGGGTAGGACATTCAAACGGGTTGATACAGGGCGATATTTTGGTTGTGAAAATGTGATAACAGATGAAGAGCGTATTGCTGAAGCCAAACAGAAAAAAATTGATCAGATCGCTAAACTGAAACTTATACCGATGTTCATACGGTATGCTTATAAAAATACAATCGGAACACCTACCGAAGATGCTCATTTAGAAATATCATCAGTTCATGTAGTATTTCAAAAAGAGGTGTTGGCAAAAAAATGGAATATGGTCCATGTTACTGAAATTTCATTTACTGTTAACTATGCTGACTTTGAAGAGTTTGAAAAAATGTCAGGTGTCAGTTTAAAAAGTGACTTTAGAGATTTAACATCTT
>Ga0256827_10000620_pt1 | contig 22362 bp, 19 predicted proteins | sample CV84metaG_FD_185977 | JGI IMG/M metagenome (GOLD analysis project Ga0256827, IMG submission 185977) | Hydrothermal vent microbial communities from East Pacific Rise, Pacific Ocean - CV84 | ecosystem: Environmental > Aquatic > Marine > Hydrothermal vents | place: Pacific Ocean: East Pacific Rise... | reverse complement strand
GACTAGTTTTAAATGTTATTTGGTTACTTGATAATTCTAGTCTATTTTCATTAAGTCCTATTTTCCAAGTATAACCGTTTAACGATTCTACTCCATTACTACTAGCTTTTAAAAACATACTATCGTTTCTAAAGAATTCTAATACACCATCACCATTTTGACGTATACCTGTGTCGCTATCACCTATAGCTATAGATTTATTATTAGCTAAGCTACCTCCTGGTATAGCACCACCTACAGATATACTATTCTTAGCCCAAATGTTATCTCCCAAAGAAACTTTAGGAGTTCCGCCGTCACATATAACATACTGATGTCCACGAGCCATATCACCACCCGTAGTGTTATTAGTATGTTTATACGCTATACCATATAAGCCACCGAAATCACTACCGTCGTCTTCAATTTTATACGCCGCACCTATAGACCATACGTGACCTATTTTACCAGAATCATAATATCCGTACATACCTGCCGATCTCTTAGAATCCGTAGCCGTTATTATACCACTTATATTATCATTAGTATCTGATCTTAAGAATCTCCAAGCATCTAATCCATCAACTTTATCAGCATCTAGCCCTGATCCAGATCCGTCGTTTCTTGAGTTCCATACTCTAGCTAGTGAATTCCACGCTGTACCTTTACCTGTTCTAAAGTATAAATCATAATTTCCACTATCGTCATTACTAGCATTACTTAATAACTGCCAAGCTTTATAACCGTCTTGCCAGCCTTTTACAGTAATAACTGAATCCCATGTGTTAGGACTACCAACTATCTCATCTGTAAAACTAAAAATAGCTGTTCTATCTACAAATGTATCGGGTTTAACATCTCCATCATCTCTAGTATCGAATATAGTAAGTCTAGCCGCATTACCTGTGATATTACTAGTTATAGTACCTGGTAATCTAGCATCACTTATAGTACCCGCATTTATGTTCGAAGCATTTCTATAGTAAGATCCGTGCTGACCGTCTAGTTTATCAGCATCTAATCCAGACCCTGATCCGTCGTTGTTAGAATTCCATACTAACGCATCTCCTTCATTCGCATAGTATTCACCATCTATAACAAAGTGTAACTTACCAGAACTCTTTCCAGATAACGCGATGTATGAGTTTGCGTCACTATTACTCGATTGTAAATCAGCCACTCTAGTCCATGACGATTTAGGATCCCATGTAGCATCTGTCATATTTTCTAAAAATCTGAAATATCTAAGAGAATCTAAATCATCTAATGTATCAGCATTAATACCACCACTAGCATTAGCTGTAGCAATTCTTACCCAAACAGGGTAGTTTGAATCTTCCCCACTAGTACCCATATAAGCGATACCGCCATCGTATGATAATGCTAACACACCATATCCACCGTCTACATCTCTAAAGGCATGTTTCTTAATATACCAGAAACTAGACTCATTAGACGGAACTGCTCCGGCATCAGAACCAGATACTTTCACCATTCTAGAATAACCAACTCTCCAGTTAGCGTAAGTACTTTCTGAGGTTACTTCTATGGCACCTTCTGCATATCTTTGTGCTAACTGTCCAGCGTGTAATCCATCCAATAAGTCTGCATCTAATCCACTACCAGAACCATCAACAGATTTAATCTTTGTTAAAAGATTAGAAGCTGGTAATCCGTTTACCAATTGAGCAGGTGTTGCTGGTCTTAAGTAGTTATCTTTACTACTATCACCAAGCTCTCTTTGTGTCATTATATAACCAATAGTACTGTTAGTAGCAACATATTCTTGTCTATATATTTCAGCAGAAACATAACCATGACTATCTCTTTTAACGAGTTTATTAGCAGTCGATACTACAGAAGTATCCGATACTAATATTATTTCACTACCACCTATATCCCATTTATTAGTAGAATTCAACCATCTTAAAGATGCCTTATGAGTTCCCTCGTATGTCGGAGTTAGTGAAAAACCAGTACCGTCATCGTATTGATTAATAGTTGTGTACGAATCTGTAGAATGACTAGTTTTAAATGTTATTTGGTTACTTGATAATTCTAGTCTATTTTCATTAAGTCCTATTTTCCAAGTATAACCGTTTAACGATTCTACTCCATTACTACTAGCTTTTAAGAACATGCTATCATTTCTAAAGAATTCTAATACACCATCGCCATTTTGGCGTATACCTGTATCGCTATCACCTATAGCTATCGCTTTACCGTTATTTAGATTTCCAGCTGGAGTGGTACCACCTATAGATAATGATCGTCTAGCCCAAATATTTTGTCCTAGTGCCACATTAGGTTCACCGTCATGGAGTACTATGATTTGATGACCGTCTGCCATAGCAGATGTATATTGATACGCTAATCCGTAAGAATTACCAAAATCACTACCGTCATCTGCTATTTTATAAGCAGTACCTATAGACCAAATATGAGCTCGTTTGCTACTACTGTAATACCCATACATACCAGCTGTTCTCTTAGAATCTGTAGCTGATATCATTCCGTACACATAGTCATTTACATCTGATCTTAAGAATTGACTAGAAGTTAGTCCATCCACTCTATCAGCATCTAGTCCACTACCAGCACCGTCTACTGTCTTTATTCTATCTAGTAGGTTTTGAGCAGGTAACTTAGCCACTAGTTGTGCAGGTGTAGTTGGGCGTATGTAGTTATCTCCAGTACCGGTTTCTATCTGTGTCATAATATAGCCAACGTTAGCATTAGTAGACGTATATTCACTTCTAAATAATCTTGTATTTATATCAGCATTAGCATCTCTTTTAACTACTGTATTAGCTATTGCTTCAGAACTTAACTCAACGTCATCAAGAGTCATTGCACTATCAGATACAGTAGGTACCATATTAAATCTATTGTTATCTTTATCGTGTTCTATTGTATATACATGACCAGCTTTTAAAAAACCTGATGGTAATTGAGCACCACCTTTTAAAAGTTGTTTTGTCACACTACCACCAGATATCTTAATAGTTACATTACCAGTGTTGTCATGTGTAGGTTTAATATTAAACATACCACTAGAATTTTCTATATATACTGGTTCAGTTGGACCATATACACTAGTTAATGTTAGTGTGTTTGTTCCAGATGCTATATATAAATTCTTTGTTTTTAATTCATTAATAGCGTGTATAAGACCTCTGTCTCCATATCCTGTGTAGTCACCTACGGCTTCGTTGAAAACTTCTTTTAAGTTTCCTACTATTATGTTAAGTTCAGCTGCATATAATCTACCACGTCGATTGGGGTTATAATCATATTTTTGTTCTATATCTAAAATGCTACTCATGACATTCCTTTATTTTTGTTTTTTACTTAATTAAATAAATCGTTTTATAAACTAATTCAATAAAATGAATTAAACCTATTTAGGATAGTATATACTATCCTAAAGTCAACGGTAAGTGTGCTGGTAAATCGTTTGGTGCATTCAATAATGTAAATATGTGGTAAACCCACTCCTCTTGTTCTTGGTGTTCTATATCAGATTTAGCTCTTAAAATAATTACTCCATTACCATCATAATCAGGATCATCTTCTTCATAAGTAGTTGCATCTGTTATGGTATTAACGATTACTTCGTCTCTTATCATTTCTATAGTAGAACCGTTTGCTGTGTTCGGTATGGTTATTTCTATACTAATTTTATTATCTTGATCATTAAATGTCCCTGCTGCAGTTTCATCATCATCTGGGTCAGTATAGTATTTTGGAACAAATGATGTATATCTTGATCTCGATGTATATATAATAGTAGAACCCACCATACTAGTATCATTATTAACACTATGGTACATTGCCTCTAACGTATAAACCTTTCTTTCATCTAGTATTACATCTATAAATAACTCATAGATATTATTTTTATTATATTCATTAATGTATACTAGCTTACCGTCCATATCTCGTATCATCCACGTAGTGGCTATTATACTAACGTTAGATACATATTGTGGCTGTACTAATTTCATTTTGAAACAACTAATCGGAAAACTATCCACATCCCAAAAAGTGTCAAACTCCGGTGGTCTTAATCTTTTAGGTTCTTGCATTATAGATAAAGAATCATCAAAATTAAGTGCTATTTCCATATCTATACTAGACCATACTGATAAACCAGTTATTTGACAAACTGTTCTAGCTCTAGCGTAATACTTTCTACCTTCTGTAGCTTCTACGTCAAATACCTTAATTAATAGGTTTAAGTTATCTTCATCTGTTTCTGCTACTATATTTGTAAAGTCAGGTGAGTCTTCTGCCACCTGCCATATCGTTCCTATATGTTCGTCGTCTGGATCTAGTTCAAAGGGTTGTAATCTAAGTATAAACATAATTTCTCCACTATTTTAATATTCATTTAATTAAGTAAAGTAAAAATAAACTATTATAGGTAGTCAATACTACCTATAATATATTACATAAATGATTTAAGTTTACTTGTTTGTATATCTACTACATAAAATCTAGTAATGTTTAATGCTTCTTTTAAATTAATATATGTAGCACTACCTAGCTTAGTTGTTTTTATAGCTGTTATAACGTTTGCCATATCTTCTTCTATAGTAATAGCATCTGCTAATTTATCATCTGTAAATTTAACAGGTACAAGTTCCCCATCAAGATTACCAGTTAATAATAGCATAGTATATTCTAATATGTTAGCTGTGAGTCTTTTGATGTCTGTTACTATAGCTGGTATCATTCCTAATACATTTAATGTATCAGTACTTTTTAAGAACACTATTTGTCCTTGTAACAACATACTACCATCTAATATACCATTCACATATTGGTCTATTGTTTCATCTGTAAGTTGTTTTAATTTTAAACCATATAGGTCTAGTTGGTCATTAACGACACTTAATATTTCTCTATCTTCTTCTATTTCAAACTTGTCAGCCATTTGAGTCCTTTTAGTTATTTAATTATTGTCTTCATAGAAACTAACATTATGTTATATGAAAATAATTATATTTACATATTATAACATTAGTCCGTATAGACTAATTTTCAAAAAAGGTTTTACATGTCTGAAAAAATACAGAGAGCAATGAGAAGAATCACGAGTAAGTCTACAAAACTTAGTACAAAGATTATTAACACTAATCTATTACTATTAGAGACTAAGGATGATCTGGGTAATTCTGAAACATTGAAATATCTAGCTGGTCAACTTGATAAGTGTGATTTAGATTTTGTTACTGAAAAACATTTGTCGGAATTGACACCTATAGACTTGGTGACTATAAATGAATTTATCTACTATAGTGAATATTATTGCGAGTTAACTCGTAAGATGTATGGATTAAAGTAGATTCTTAATAGTTCAATGCCAGTGTATTTCGCACTGGTAATTTTTTTAATTAAAAGGAAAACAAAAATGGCTAAAATAATTATGCACGGAATAGGTGGAGCTGGTATCAATATTACAGCACAGGCTTTTAGAGAGATGGACAGTCTTAAACAAAAAGGATTTAGTACATTAAGTGTTAATTTCTTAGATACGTCAGATGGTAACGTCAAACCTATTAATGATATAGGTAGAAAGCTACATATGGTTAAATCGGCTAAAGCATCTGTGGATGAGATAGCTGGTAGTGGTTCTGAAAGAGGAACTAATGTAATGGACGCTAAGATCTCTGTGAAGAATTATCTAGATGACATTGGTGTACTTAAAGATAACGTGAATGATATACATGTAATAGTTGTATCTGGTAGTGGTGGTTCTGGTAGTAGTGTTGGTTTGTTACTATTAAGAGAACTATTATTAAAAGACTGTGCTGTAGTAACTATAGTAGTAGGAGATAACGATAGTCAAATGTATTGTAAGAATACTACTAAGACTATAGAATCATTATCTGGTATGTCAAAAGTATTAAAGAAAATAATTACTACGTATTACGTTAATAATAGCTTCTATAATGGAGCACTTGGAGAAAGACAAAACAGTGCTAACAGAACTGTATTAGGTTTTGTATATTCATTATTACTAATAACGGCAGATAGTAATAAAGAATTAGATAAAGCAGATATAAGAGCCTTATTTAAACAGTCTAGTTTTAGTACTATAAACATACCTACAGGTGTATCGTTTATAACTGACGTAGCTAGCGAGATTAATCATAGTGATGATAATTGTTCTTTAACGTTGGTTAGAACTATAACAGACACTATTGAGAACTCTCCAGAGTTAACATCAGCATTACACACGAAACTAGGTTTTATAACAAAAGAAGAAATGGTAGAAGAGTCTAAAGCATTCTTACCTATTTCTTTAGTTACTAAGAGTGGTTGCATAAACGATATAATGAGAATGCAAGTAATGAAGAACAATGAATATGAAGAACACTCTAGTGGATTAGCTAGAGACGAGTTAGAAGTAGAATGTGATGATGATACAGGTTTAGTATTTTAAATATAGAGTGGGTTTATACCTGCTCTATATTATTTTCTTTTTCGTGGTAAGGACATTTTAGAAGAAAAGAAAAATCCAAGAGGACCTACTTTTTAAGTAGATACTCTTTAGACGTTTCTTTTATCCATCTATTAACGCCTTCCTCGTTAACGTTTGTGAATAGATTATGACTAATTGAATTATCTAGAATAGTTCCTAGAAATTCACTAACCACCTTAAAGTCTACACCAATGTCTGTAACAGGGTTTAATCTGTTATCGACGTCTTTATGAGATATTTTCAAATCTCCTAAATGTGTAAACTTAGCTTTTGCCGTTGTCTCGTTAAGATGTATCTTACATCCCATCTTAACTATCCATCCTGAATCGTTATCGAAAAGATTCAACCATGGATATAATTGACTCTTATATCCTTGATCTTCCTTTTCTAAAGCGATACCAGCAAACGGAAACCATGCACCTTTAACACCGGCTTTACCAGTGGAGCGATACATGGGAACAACTACCTTGTTAGACTCAGAGTCTAACAAGGCTACCAAACACATTACTCTGTCGTAATGTGTCAATATTGATAATATTTTCATTTTTTCTCCTTATGAAAATTTAATATCTGACATAGTTTAATTCCTATGTCATTTGCCATCTCAGGCGCTAAAATAGCGACGCTATTAATTTTACCAACACCACTACTATTAGCGGAGTGGCAACCATGATCATACTGTATAACATGATCATTTCGTATACATTGGTTACGTACACTGTGTCCTCCTTCTTTTGTTTTTGTAGTAATTTATTGTCTTTAAAAAACACATTGCAGTGTGTTTTTGCTGTCGGGTATTGTTTATCTAAATAGAACATCTCGTTTGGCATGTTATTCCCTTTCTAATAAAAAAATATGTAGCGAGTTTAATTCCTCGCACACTTACCGTCTCAGGCACTATAGAGTTAGTGGTTAGCTAACTCCTCCCCTCGACCTGTTTAAACCAGGCCAATTGTTCCGGAGAACATTGGCTGTCAAACCAATCTCTATTCTCCTGAACTTTTTTCTCAAACTCAGCCTGCATTCTTTCAGCATGCTGAAAGAATGTTTCTGGTTCTGGCTCTTGTTCGGTTCTAACGACCATAAAGCCATTATATGTTTTATTTATTTTACTCATGATATCTCCTTTAAAGATTAATTTGTAATGCATTTCTACACTACTGATCTATCACATATAGACACGTATATGATATGTAAATAAAAAATAGTCGGATATAGATATGCGACATTTGTCGCATATCTATCAGTTACTTATAATTAACGCATAATCTTTATTCTTAACCTTATCATAAAACTCCATAACAGCTTTTGAACAAGCATCATATGTAGCTCTTTTTTCTATCAGTTCTATTTGTGCATAACTAGGGTTATCTTTTAAGTCTATATTTTCTAATACTTCCTTAGAGTTATTAGTATATGTAAATAGATTAGTCATATCGTATAACGACACGGCATCCATTTTCTCTTTTAATATTAAACTTTCGATTAACTCATCATGCTTCTCTTCTGTATAGTTTTCACTAATGTTTTTAAGTGTTTCGTTTATTAACTCTATCACCTTATCTTCATTACCATTCTCTATCTCCAACTGTAAAGACGTATGATACACATCACCGACTAAGAATTTATACAAATAAATGTTATATGTTAAACCGTGTTTAGTTCTTATAACATCATGTAGTGAATCTTCAGCTATTGATTTCATGTATGAATTAACAACATTCTGTACGATTACATCAGCAGTTGTATCTGTTATTAAACTAAGATGAGTTCTATTCATATTTTTACTAATCACTGTTTTAGTCTTATTAATGTTTATCTTATCGTAGTTTACAACAACATCACTCTCAGTAATCAATGGGAAAGGTGCGTAATCATCCAACTTCTTTCTTTGTACCTCTATAAGTGATATAATCTCATCATCACTATATTCTGATTTTGTACTATCAAACATTATATTAAATTCACATTCAAATTTAAAATGCTCGTGTATTATAGCTTGCATCTCTATAAGGTCGTCCAGTTCTATCTTGCTTAAAGTTTCTTCTACGCCTATTAGATTAAACTCCAGATCTTTATTTGTTATAAAAGCATATCTTTCCATGTTGTGCATAAACGGATCATCTTCATGATATCCATTAATCTCATTTATCACTACACTCTTCTCTTTAGCGAATTCATCTTCCTCGATATAACTCAAACTATTAAACGCTACATTCACCATAGCCTTTATTGAGAAAAGAGCATGTTTACTTATTGTGGTGTGGTGAAACTTTAATCTACTAAAACCTGTAGATGCATTTCTAACTCCAGTTCTCTTAAGTTCTTTCTCTAATGCTAGTGTCTCATATCCCAAAGGAGACTTAAAGGATAAGTGCTCTATTAAATGTAGTGCTCCAGACATAGACATACCCATAGTCTCCGATAGACCTGCCTCAACACTAGCTCCAAACTTATTAACTATCTCTATCTTAAATATATCTGTATTTTGTAAATCCAGAAAGTTATATTTAATTCCTTTAGATTCTTTAGTATAAAAACTATTACTCATTACTCTTCCTTTATTTTCTATTAACGTGCATTAACTGCTTGTATTGTTTAACTCTATCTGAAAACAGATGGTATCTTTCGTCATGATATCTACCGTGTTGTTCTATTTGACCACAGTAGAAATATATGAACATAACTTCTACGCCTTTTATTTCTCTCAATCTACCTAACATCTGTAAATTTAATTGTGTAGATGAGGTATTGAATGGACTGAGTACTGTTATTAATCCTGGTATGTCTAAAGCAGTACCTGCTGAACCAGGAGTGGTAACTATAATATCAGAAGATATCATCTCATCATATGAATCTCCGGATGTATATCTACAAACATTCAACTTAGGGAAATTTACTTTATATAGATTAGTTACATATGTACACATATCTACAGAACCGAAAAAGATTAAACATTTCTGTCCTTTCTTTCTTCTCTTTATAAAGTAATTATCTAAATATCTATTTAACATCTGCATGAACGGAACTAATACACTTTTAAACTTAAGTAATGATTCCTCAAACTTCGTTTGTGAGTACCCATACGACCCGTTAATGTACTTAAACTGTTTCGGTAAGGGTAAGTTATACCTAACGGCTATAACCGTCTGATATTTGTCTACCTCTAAATAAGATAATCTTACTTCATTAGGATACAATAACTCATAAAGCTTATTTACTTTCTTATCCTTATTGACTAAGGTAGCAGATAGACCTATTAGTAATGTAGGATCTAACGCTAAAGATAATTTATAGACGGCATGAAACTCTTGATGTGTTTCATCTACCAATAAGGTAGACATATTTAACTTATCTAATAAATCATTAGGAAGTATAGGGAACTTAAAGTGGTCTTTGAATTGTAGTAGTTCGTATTCTTTTAAATAAAAATACATAGTTCTGATACTAAAGATTATGAATTTTGGTAACTCTTCTTTATCCATTTCCATTAACTCTATTAAAGAATCTCCACCCTGTACACAGAATATATCGTTTTCTTTTAACTCGAAATATTCTCTCAGTTCTTTCTTCCATTTATTAATATACTTGGGTAGAATTAAAATACCTGTTCTATATCCTATCTTAGCAATAGTCTTACACGCTATTACACCTTTACCTTTACCAGTCTGTAAGTCTACTAAGAACGTGTGGTTCTTTTTAAGACTCTTAGACATAGTTCTAACATACTTATTCTGATAGTCTCTTAATGCATGTTTAAATATGAAATTTAGATCTACTCTAAATCTCTTAGGTTTATCTCTATAAACTATTTCTACATCACTAGAAGACATACCGTGTTTGTGTAAACTACTACCTAAACTATTCAATACAGTTATAGGATAGTAGTACTCTTTAAATATCTCATTACAAGTGATGAATAACTTATCCTTCACTACTATGATACGTCTTTGTTTCATATCTTTTTTATATGTTTGGAACTGTTTATTAAAATTATGTATAATAACTTTAGTAGACGCATCATTAAGTATCACTTTGAAAGAGTGTCTACCTATTACTATTTTAATTTTCTTCATAACGAATCCTTTTTTATATACTAGACAGAAATATCTGACATATCAATTTAAACCTAGATAGTTAAAGCGGGTTTAGCAAACTCTGCTACTGCTTCTTTCTTAAAGTATAAACAATCCAATGGATGCGATGGTACATTTACTGTATCAAACATGAATGGTTTAAATATCTTTATAGTCATAGCGTTGTATCCAAATGCAGCAGATGCTGATCTTCTATCAATAGCTCTAATTAAAGATATGAGTTGTGGATCTTCACTATCTCTACCTAGGTCATAGTTACCTGTTTCTAGTTCTTTAGCCATATATGTATATATCATACCTGATAAGTTGGCTATATTAATATTAAGTTTCTTATTTACAATCATAAACAAGCTAGATAATAATTCATCTGGTGATTCACTAGACTTACCACCTTTTAATATGTTACGAGTCTCTATCTTAGATTTAATATCTTTAACGAGTGTGTAGAAACTATACTCTTTCTCTTGTAACATAATCACTACTGCCGAAGATCTGAATTTAGTAATGTCTAATATAACATTATCGTTTTCGTCAATAGTTATTCCTGTATTAGCTACATGAACTAATAATTTCTTAGTCAAACTACCATACTTATCATTTTGTAGTATTCTACATGGATAGTATTCTTCTTCACCGTTTCTTTGTACTAATACAGTTAATTCACTAATGTTAGATAGTTTCTCAAAGTTTATCTTATTGATTATATCGACATCTCTAATCTCTTTGAGGCCATTACATTGTGATTGCTGTATCATTAACTTAACACTATCTGCATTCTTGAATAGTTCTTTATTAAATCTATATCCATTACCTTTAACATTAAACACTTGTGAAGTTACTTTATCTAAGGTAATGCTAGATGACTCAGCTGAACCTATTACGTGTTTTGTAGATAGTAGTGCTTGAGAACCAGCTTGTGACATATTTGTAGATGTTATATGACCTACGTTTGCTTTAACCGGAACGTTAAATGATAGTCCACCGAAACAAACAGAACAAACCGAATGTTTATCAGGATGCTTACACTTAAGAACATTTCTTAATAGGATAGTTTTTCCTATTACATGTTTATCTTTAATGGTTAATCTTTTGAGATCATCAGAATGATCAATCTTATAGTAAGCACCTATTAGATTAGGTAAATCACCTTTATATGTTGGTGAAGGCGGGGTTACATAGAAGTTTATATATTCAGTAGTACCACAATCACCTGGTGCTATATTCTCTAGATACATAGCGGCTAGTTGTAGTTTTCTAGATAATGATTCTGATAACTTAATAGATGATGTACTAGATAGTAAAGCGAAAGCTGCTGATCTAGACTCAATAGCCATCTCATAAATATTACCTAATCCAGATACAAATGAATTAAGTACAGGTTTCTTAAAGATAGTAGAATCTATCTCTGTAATAAATCCTCTCATACCTATCAATTGTTTAATCTGTCCTTTACTAAGAACATCTGCTCTATAGAGTTTAGCCAATGGATTATTGATATACGCATCTTTAGTCATCAATATTCTATCTAAAACACCATGTACATTCTGAATGGACTTACCAGTCTGTATTCGTTTAGCTTCTCCTATCGCTACTTGTAGTTCTTCATCGTTTTCTATTTCGATTAAGTCGATAGCGTTTATACCCATCACACCGGTTATCATCTCTTCATCCATCAAGATATAGATATCATTTACAATAACATACATAACATTGAACAAACGCAATGACTCTTCTTGTAGGTTAGGATGATCTATTCCAATGTAATCTATAGCATCTTCCATAATACACTCTAGTGCATCATTAACTGTAGAACTACCGAATAGACCTTCTTCGAAGAAATTACTCACACAATAATCTGATTTATAGGTGGCTCCCTTAATAGCGTCTACTAACTTAAACACCATTCTATTAAGACCAGCTGTCCCTGGAGTAACTGTTATTTCATTACCGTCATCATACTTTATTGTTATCATCTCTTTAACATTCATAAAGTGATTAAACGGTTGTTCCATTAGTTGTCTAACTGTTATTTTCATTTATTCCTCTCTTTCTTCGTCAAAGACTATTTCAACACCACCCACATTTAGTATAGATTCCATTAGTTTAACTGGTTTATCATTATTAAAACCAACTATGTTTCTATCTATAACCTTATCTATTCTAGTTGGTTTATCAGCTTTTAATATATTTCTATACATATGCTTATGTGTCTCTATACTAGCTGATCTATCTCGTAGTTCTGCCAATGCTTCTCTACCAACATATGCTGAATATAATCTAGTCTCTGTTTCTCCTGTCTTAACTGGGTTAGGACTCCAAGGTTGTCTCTTTTTGTTATTCTTACTTGTAGAGATAGGTACGCCAAAGTGATTGTTCTTACCTGTACTGGTAGCTAGCCATGTATCTGCTATCTTTGATAATACCAACATATAAACTGTTTCGATAGCTACTGGGTCTGTAGTTTCTTTAGCTACTCCTTCTATGTTAAACTTAATAGGAGTCTTTGTTAGTTTGTAGATACTATTGTCTAAGTCTTCTACTACTAATCTAGCACGTTTCTTATTATCAATTGGAAACATTACATAAAACTCTTTTTCGATTATCTCTTTGATAACTTCTTTTTTATCAGTCATGGATGTAACACTTTTATAACTCTGATACTGGTCCACTTCTAATATACTAAGATATCCTAAGATATAGTCCCATAGATGATCTACTGTTTTATTATCTAAGACTTTACTATGTTCTCTTACATATTTCTGTACCATTCTAGAAGTTGTAGTTACATAACCGTCAAATAGTTTACCGGCGTTCATCCTAGAGTTAACTGATTTATGATCCATAATAGCATCAGCTCTAATACCATTACCATCTATAGGCATATCTTTCTCTGGTATGATTTTAGATACAATACCTTTATCACCATAGATACCTGACATCTTAGTACCAATCTTTAATTCATGATTATACTCTATAGTAAATTCTATCATAAATAAATCTAATGGTTCTTGACTCATTATGTTAACTAACTTAGGATCTTGCACACAATATAAATCTACCATCATTTTATGAAGTTTATCTCCTATTACCGTATTAGTTCCTTCATAGTCTTTCTGAATAGTTTCTACAGTACTGATGAATTTCTTATTAAAGTCACTAAGAGAATCTACATATTTCCACATTTGCTCATCTATGTGTGTATAAGTAGAAGCTTTCTTAATCTTAGGAGTATGTACTACTTTGATATCTATAACTACACCTGTGTTATCCTTTACATAAACACAATTATCAAAAATAGGTCTTTGATACGCTAGATGTCTTCTAGACATTAGTGCAGGTAACATAGATTCATCATTGTTATCGTGTACATGTCTAGTGGCTAATAGTATACCAGATTCATGAACTCTCTCACCTATATCTGGCATTATCTTATAGTTATCATCATCTCCATATAAGTTAAGAGGTAAATCTTTTATACCAAATTGTGCTTTTACTGTTTCATATGTTTTAAACGCTCCTCTTTTAGCTAGTGTGTCAGATATTACAATAGCATCTTCACCACCTTCTTTAAAAGAAGCTAAACACATATTAACATTAAGTCCTATACAAAGATCCCCATCATCATTTTCTGAATTTGTTCTAGATAATTTAGTTCTGGATGATATTTCATCACCATATTCTAATTCGTCTAATATAGGATCTTCTCTATGACTAAATCCAAACTTAGGACTGAATTTTTCATATATAGGTATATTTATATAGTTTATTTCATCTAGAACTAAGTCATGATACAATATAAACTTCTCTGTGGATTGATTTACTCTGTCTACAGTCTTACCATCGTATCTATCTATAATACCAAGTATTCTAGAATCATTCTTAACCTTTCTGCCAAATAATGTCTTAACAAACTCTTTTTCAACACCACTCAAAATTATCTTTGGTTCTCCGTGCTCTAACGGAATGTATTGACCTAGGAAGTTAGAAAACATAACATATCTAGATGATGAACATTGTGAACCAAAATTACTTAAGGCAGCAAACCCCATCAATCTTCTATCTATTGCTAATAACTCTTCTTCGGTTTCTGGCATTTTACTCATAACATCTCCTTTTTAATGATGAATTAATATACAATTAAATTACTTGTATAAGATTTTTAATTGATATAACATATAGATAATATGTGTATAAAAACTATTCGATAACAGAAAGGTAGTATATGAGTTTAAACGATTTGATGGAAAAACCTAAGAAGATATTAATAAAAGATGAATTGGATTTGATTAAGTATAATGCAATGACAGTATTTAAAATAAAACCTAAGTATAGTGTAGAGATGGATATAGATAGAAACATGTCTAATAAACATATAGGTGATTTTTATGGACTATTGGAAGAGTTAGGTAGACCCGTTAGTCTTAGATATATAGAACTAGTATTAAATGGTTTATATTCTAGTGGCGAATTTAACGGAGAAATTAATTCTGTTAGATTACTAGAGAATAACTTTGCGACTAGCTTGATAAGCAACATAGCAAGTACGTCGACGATACCAAAAATAAAAAGATAACATACAGTCTACATGTGTAGACTGTATGCGGTTGTTACCAAGGAACGGCATTAGGATTTTGACTCAATGCTGTTTGTTGCACCACTCCTGTGTTTACCGGTGGGTTAGGTGGGTAAGTAGGTTGTGGAGTATATGCTCTAGGAGTCATCGCTGATTGTGGTTGTAAACCGGCTGAATAAACTGGTTGACCATAACCAGGTGGTGGACCATATTGTTGTTGACCACCATAGTTGGGTGGCGGAGCATACGGCTGTTGACCACCATAATTTTGTGGTGGTGGAGCTGGTGGTGCGTACTGCTGTTGACCACCGTAATTAGGTGGTGGTGTATATGCCACAGGTGGTTGTCTCATTTGTTGTTGTCTATACGCATCTTCAGCTAACAAACCTGGTCTAGGTTGTGGTGGACAATTTTGTACAGGTGGTGGCGGAGCATATGTACCATTCAACATTCTCTGTACTTCTTCTTCAGACATCACGTCACTATTATTAACTGCTGGTTCATTTGGTAATGAAGGTGGTTGATTATTATCCGGTTGACTATGTTGAACCGGTGATGGTTGTTGAGGATTATGCAGTGATGTATCCATCTCATTAATACCATTCTCTGTTATCTCTGGTAACGTCACTAGGTCGTGTTCGTATTTAGAGAAATCTAAATCATCGTACTCGTATAGTATTTCTAACATAGCACTACTAGCTATATTCTTATCAACTATTTCTAATTCTTTTAATAACTTATTCAATCTTTCTGTAGATTTCTTGTATGCTTTTAACACAACCATAAGCGTAGGAGAAACAGCATTGTTAGATGCTTCTAATACATTATCTTCAGAATTCTTAACACTATGCATTATGTAATTAATAAGAACTTTAATTACTCTAATTTGTTTACCTGTTAATTTAGCTGGTAAATCTGTTCCATCCTCGATAGCATCTAATAGAGGTGAACTAATAACAATACCCCTGAAATACTTCTCACCTTCTTTCTTAACATTCTTCTTTAGGAATATTTTAATAAACTTATGTTTAGACTCTATTAGCTTTCTCCACACGTTTATCATAGAGTCATTTATTAACTCTTTAGTGTTACCTGTTTTAGTATGCTCTAACAAGATTAAGAATTTATTTAATCTAAGAGATAGATTCTTATGGTCTTCGCTTCTACCTAATTCTAATAATAAGTTAGTAGCCATTGTAGCTTGGAAGTTAATATTAGCTTCTAATACTCTCATCATATGTTTAGTTACTAAAGAATCTTTCTTAACAAGATTCTCTTTCAACGGGTTAAACAGAGTTTTAATAGGAATGTATTCTCCGTAATCATTTGCCTCTGTTAAGTGGTTTAGTTGCTCTTGCACAGGCAGAACCATAGGTAGTTGGTTAAGAACTACATTTTTATTCTCCTGTTTTATAAATCCGTCACTGGTTATATTCATACCGAGTGACTTTACTACTTTACTGTAGAAATCTATTACTTTTGACATTTATTATCTCCTATTCTTCTACTAATAACGATAGTAGGTTTTTATATTCTCTTAATCCAGTGTGTACTTTATTAGGACTCGCTATTACTGAATCAAATAACGAGTTACTATATGTAGGTACTGCAAATACTACAGGTGCTTGCATATTCACAGATACAGATATTCGTGATTCATTCAATAAGTCAATGTTAACTAAAATATCTATAGCTGTATGTCCGCCGTTTGTTAATTGCGGAACTACCATAGCTAAGAAACTAGCTTCGAATCTCATTACAGCTTGTTCTAAGTCTAGCACTGGTATTTCACTGTTATAGTTAAGTGGTGTGAAAATAGGTTCTATACTAACTATACCGGATTGAACTGTAAACATAATAGTGCTTAATGATAAATCTGCTAACATACCTGAAGCTGATTCTGCTATAATACTAGCTATTCTTGCTTCTTGTGTAGATACTTGTAATGTTTCAGGATCATTTGTCAATAGTATGTTTTGATTTTGTGCTAAATCTAGCGGATTAATATTTACTTGATCAGGTATTGTCCACTTGACGTCCATGTGATTAACTATATTAGGGTCTATCTGTAACATATCGTTATGTGTAAACTCTACAGTGGTTCTTCCTAAGTTATAACCTAACTCTCTTAAGAAGTCTACATCTGTAACATCGTGCTCACTAGCTAATCCAGCTGCACCCATATAGATGTCACTAGGTTCTCCACCAGCAGGCATTCTACTAATAACACTAGATACGTTATTAATTACTGTACAGATTTGATTAGATGCTATTTTATTACTAGCTTTACTTGTATTAACATTAAAGCCTAACTTACTACTGGTGTTTATAGTAGGAATTCCTTGTTGATAATCATCGGTAGGTACAGAAGAATGTAATTCTATTAAAACATCTGTAGGTCTTAATAGTCTAAACATATCATCATTATGCTTCAGTTGTTTAGCATTTGTCAATCTATCATATACAATAGTGAATGCGTGTAATGGATGATGAGTGATTCTATTAGTACCCGGAACACTTCTCTCCACTACTGTAATAACACTATTAACATAATATGTCATAGTGTGGTCAATTGCTCCATTCTTACTAACACCTGCGTAGTTTGTATATCCCTGTATATAACTAGCTCTGATACCGCCATCTGGCTGTCGAGTCTTTGTTTTTAGGATGAAGATAAATCTCTCTTGTTGCCATCCGTTGATTATCCCTACTTTCAAATCTGGATTAACACCCATTGTTAAAATACCAGGAGTGTTAGTAGCAACTAATTCTGGAGATATCTTTCCAAATTGGTTTAAGGCTTCACCTAGTACATGTCTATCTCTGTTTGTAACATTTAAGTTCAAACCTCTCTGTACCATATCTTGTTTTTGTCTAGTGTTAATAAGTATTAAACTAGTCAAGTGTGTTTTTGCCTGTTGCTGTTGTTGTTCATATCCAAACGCGTTATTGAATTCCATCTTTTATCCTTCGTGTAGTTTTATTAACATCATCCCTAATCTTGTTCTTAAGTTATCTGGTAAGTCTACTGCTCTAGACTGTCTACCCAAATATTTACTAGTAGCAAGATATCTATAACTATGCTGATATAAATCAGCTACCATATCGTTAATAGATTTAGAAACTATGTTTGTTAATGATATTGTCTTATCTTTATTAATTATCTTTTTCTGTATAGGATAATGATAATTTAATCTTTCTAAAACATTTTTATCTATCTGTTCATTACCTAATGAACTATTGATAGCAACATCTTCTTTTGTTCTAATTGCTGTTAGTAGTAAAGCAATATCTGTAAAACCTATATAATGTAACACAGTAAAGCCAACTGCTAGAATATTTACTAAACTATCTAAATCTAGATAGAATATAGCTTCTGGATCTAGCGTACCTATATCTTTATATCCTTTATCAGGAGTAATAGATATAACCCAAATTAATAACTTAACTATTCTAATGTCCACGTTATTAGATTTTCTAATAGGTGCTAAGAACGCTAATGCTTCGTCTAACACACCTGCTTTATCATCTACATCATAAAATCTTAGCATAGTATGTGGGTCTTCTGCGAAATGTGCAAACTCTTCCGGGTAAGCTACCATGATATCAGTAGACATTCTATAAATTTCTAATGATGATTCTGTATCGTCTCCATCTGACCTAGCAACTTTCTGTCTAATGTTTACAGGTGGTTTGATATTATCTTTAGTACTACTATAGATAAACGTAATTAAATTTATAGTTGTCTTATCAAACCTAGGCATATTGACAGGCATGATTTTAAATAGAGTAATACCTAATAGATACCATTTTAAATCATCTACAGATATCATCTTACTTAATAAGACCGTCTTAGTAATGTTAGATTTAATAGTTGTCTCTATTAGTCGTTCGAACCCACCTATTAATTTAACAGTAGGATCTGCTTTCATTATATGATTGACAGACATTATCATCTGCACTAATGATAATTCTTTTGTTTGTAGTATTACTGTAGACGGATTAGAGTGTAGAAACTCACCAAACGGACCCACAATCGCTTTACTAATAACACTTAGTGCTATTAGGTTAATGTATTCATCTTTGGTGTACGTTTGTACTCTAGTTCCAATACCACCTTTAACTATATTTTCATCAAACTTCTCTTTTAAGGAAGCTGGTGGTCTAACGTACTCAAGAGTTAGTATAAACGGTTTTATATCTTCTACATAAAACAACCTTAGTAATCTCTTAATTAAAATTGTAAACATAGCTGTAGAGTCTCCTAAGATATCTATAGACGACTCATAAATTTCTTTATAAAGACTCCATACTTCATCTTTGAATTCATCCCCTTTATGTTCTAGGTATTCTTCTAGAAGTTCGAACTGATGTGGTGAATCAAGATTATACTTCTTAGTTTTGTCGAATAACGACTTAGTTACAAACACCAGTTCTTCATCTTTATATTTAACAAGTAAAGATAACTTACCGTTGTTATCCAGATTCAAATATCTAAATATCATTTGCACTCCTTCTTTTTATTTTGTCCATACAGACTAACTATATAATATGTGTATAAAATAATTTAGACATTCTATAAACTATAGCACTTAATATCGACGTGTAGAAAATAAGTTCACACGACTAACGTCGCGTAAACCTTAAGTATCTATTATCTAATCTTCTAATAAACAATGTTATATATTTAAAGATAACCGGACTTCTTTTCTCTAATTCTGCTAGTCCTGTTCCTAAACCATCTTTTGGTAAAGCTATCTTCTTTCCTTTTTTAACTAAGTGTTCTATTTGCTCTAAAGCTTTCTTAACAGCTAACACTTCATCTATTTTATCAGAAAAAAAACAACTCTTACCTTTTACACATGGGTATCTTTTAGTAGGTACACCCAAGCTATTATCTAACTTGCGTATAACCGCTTGACCCTTCTGTCCTCTATGGACTAAATTATCTCCGTAAACGTATACACGAGTAGGGTCGTTCTCTACTTCCTCTACTGTGTATTTTTTAACGAACTTAATTTGTCCCCTTTTCAATGTCATACTGTCCGCCTTTTTCATTAGTTGCTTTACTTATTCTAGTATTAGCTACTAGTTGTTTAATAAATTCTTTTTTACGTTTCTTCTTTTTAACGAATGAATTAAAATTCTTTTTCTTTTTAACCTTAACTTTCTTTTTAGAAACATCTCTTTGTTTCTTATTCTTGACTTGAGATTTCTTTAATAGTTCTGTAGGTGATTTAATATTAAACAATTTATATAACTCATCATTCAAATATACAGCTATCTTATTTAATTCTACTTTTTCGTTAGTTGGTATGTCTACAGTGGTTTCAATATAGTTACCTATACTAAGATAATCTTTATGATCTTTCATAGATAATAACGATGATAGATATTCTAGCATTATATATAACGCTGGACCTTTTATCTTATATTCACTTACCTTCGAATAACCTGTCCAAATCTCTTTAGCCTTATCTATAAGTTCTCTATCTTTATCTGGATTAAGTTTCTTCATAATCGTTAACACAGTAAATATAGAATTATAAAGATTTATCAACTTTAAAGTATCTCTCTTTTCAATCACTTGAAACACTCCGAACATATATCTTGCAATTATATATGATCTCTGTACTCTATTGTTTGGTACTGGACTCAAATCTACTCCTTTTATCTATATGATTTAGAATATTGTAATATGACGTTAATGTCATTTCTTATGTCTTTATTGGACTTTAGGTTCTCTATCACTTTTGTTTCTGTGGTAAGAGGTGTCCAATTAAACAACTTTGATATCTCTCCTATAGATGATCTATAGTTTACTAATGGTTTAGGTAATACTAGGTTATCTCCTAACAGTCTTAGAAGAACTTCGTTAAAAGGTAGTCTATCTCTGTCATATACCTTACTCTTAGGATATCTACAATTAAACTCTTTCTTTGTCTTTAAGACACCAGTGTGTGACTCTAAGAGGTCTAATTCTCTAACGTACTTATAGTTTAATAGGTCTACCGCTATGTGAGTAGTTATTAATGTCTTTTTAGAAGATTTATCTAATTTATGTGTATCTTCTAAAACGTTAACATTTAACTCTTCTAATTCGTTAGATATATCTCTATATAAAGTTAATGAAGTAGTATGAATTATATCTTTCATAGGTACTTTAGAATTAACTCTTAAGAACGTCTTATCTGACACGCTACTATAATCCGGTAGGAAATAAGCTATCTTACACTCATGACCATCAAACAATCTATTAAGTATTTCAAACTCGTTAAATAAAATATCTAACACATACTTCTTATGTTCAGACTTATCTATAACCTTTGATAACTCACTACTATTAACACTAGTGTAAATATTTCTTAATAATGTTAATACGTTAATGTAGTAAAACTCATACTTACTAACATCCACTCTTGTAAAAATTCTAGTAGCATCATATGACTTATTATCAATACCGAATATTGATTCCATAGTTAACGATGTACCTATTGATAAACCAAAACTAGATGTAGTTCTCTCGTTGAATATATTTTTCACTCTTTTCTCCTATGGTAATTCCAGTAACTCAGTTACAAATATGTCATATGATATATCTACTATCAATTTATTTACCAACTGTACTTTATTATCTTCGTTCTCACTATAAAACTTAGCTATGGCTTGTTTTATTTCCTCTAATCCTACTAATTCCTCTACGTCTTTGTCCACGTTAACTCCTTCTTATTAAATGTACTTTAATAATATGTATATGAAAAAACTTAGAGCTATATTATAGCTTTTAATTCGTCCATTAATATTTCTTTTATATTAGTCTTAATATCTATAGGTTCTAATTCCTTATCTAGCAATTTAAGTATATTAGATTTAGTAATACTAATTTCATTAATAGATTCTTGTATTATCGTCTTTCTAGTTACAGTAGGTTCTTCGTTATACTCTATCTTTATGTTAAGGTGTTTAAATCTCCTCTTTACTATATCTGTATTATTCTTTAAGTTAGATTTCTTACTAATCTTAATTCTCAAGTAACTATCGTCCGGTAATCTTAAACTAGCTATATCTTCCATTACATTATCTATAGTTTCTACATTATACTTAAGTGTTTTGTATCTCTTAGCTTTGGTGTTCTCTAAGAATACATATTCATTAACTCCGTTATTTAAACTAATTAATAAACCACCCTTTCTCTCTTCTTCGTTCTGAGCTAACCTGTCCAT
>Ga0256827_10000619_pt1 | contig 22383 bp, 23 predicted proteins | sample CV84metaG_FD_185977 | JGI IMG/M metagenome (GOLD analysis project Ga0256827, IMG submission 185977) | Hydrothermal vent microbial communities from East Pacific Rise, Pacific Ocean - CV84 | ecosystem: Environmental > Aquatic > Marine > Hydrothermal vents | place: Pacific Ocean: East Pacific Rise... | reverse complement strand
TATCATATTGGATTTGATATACTCGCTGATTCGATGCAAAATCTTCAAAAGAGAGAGGATTATTTTCATAAAGTAGATATTTTACAAAATGGTAAGGTTTTAAATGGCTAAAAATTTAAAATATGCTCAAGAATGGCTAAATAAATCTTGGCACCATCTAAGTTCAGCTATATTGTTATATAAAGCTAAACATTACACTGATATAATAGCTATTGAATTACATTATAGTGTAGAAATAACTTTAAAATCTTTTTTGGCTTATGATAATCGACAGATAAAAAAGACACATGATTTACTTGAAGTAAGTGAGCTAGTAAAGGAATATGTAAAGATTGAAGATCTTAAAATGCTATCACTTATAACAAAATACCATATTTCAGAAGTATATCCTCCAAGAGATAGAAGAATGCCATCAAGAGATGAGATAAAAGAAGTTTTAGAGTTTGCTGAAGGACTATTTGAAGAAGTATGTGAAATTTTAAAAATACCAAGTGATGTGAAACAATAAAAACTCAAAGAATTGAGAATTTATATGCTAAAAGACGAGGCCTTTAAAGTCTATTTTAAGGGTTTTACCCCCCCCATCTATCTTATTTAACCTAAAACATAGGTTTATTTCCATATAATTTCACAAATTGAAACTAAAGTAGGATTTATATAAATTGAATGCACCAGAGTATAAAGAGTATATACAGTTAAAAGTTCTTCAATCTTTGGAGATGAATAAAACTCAAAAAACTATTGCCAAAGAGCTTGCAATAGCTCTAGGTAAAGTTAACTATATAGCCAATGCCTTGATAGAAAAAGGTTTCATCAAAGTTGGTAATTTTTATAATGCTGATGATAAGAAAAAGTATAAGTACCTCTTAACAGATAAAGGTCTTGAAGAAAAAATCATAGTAACAAAAAAATTTATAAAGATTAAAAAAGCTGAGTATGAACAGATGCAAGAAATGTTAGATAAATATGAGGAAATATATAGATGAAAATAGCCATAGCAGGTACAGGATATGTAGGACTAAGTAATGGTATGCTTCTAGCACAACATAATGAAGTAGTAGCATTAGATATTATCCCAGAAAAAGTAGAGATGCTTCAAAATAAAATATCTCCAATAGAAGATAAAGAGATAAGTGAATTTCTTCTAAGAGAGGATATTAACTTTAGAGCTACACTAGATAAAGAAGAAGCATATAGAGATGCTGACTTTATCATCATATCAACTCCTACAGACTATGACCCAGAAACTAACTACTTTAATACAAAGTCATTAGAATATGTGATGGCAGATGTATTAGAGATAAACCCAACTGCAACTATGGTTATAAAATCAACAGTACCAGTAGGATATACAAAAAGTGTAAATGAGAAGTTTAACACTACAAATATTATATTTAGCCCTGAATTTTTAAGAGAAGGTTCAGCCCTTTTTGACAATTTAAATCCAAGTAGAATTATAGTTGGTGAAAAAAGCGAAAGAGCTAAAATATTCGCATTACTATTAGATCAAGGTGCTACAAAAGAAAATATTGATATTTTGTTTACAAATTCTACAGAAGCAGAAGCAATAAAACTTTTTGCAAATACATACCTAGCTATGAGAGTATCATACTTCAATGAGCTTGACTCTTATGCACAAACACACAATCTTGATACAAAAGATATTATCAGTGGTATTGGACTAGATCCTAGGATAGGTACACACTATAATAACCCAAGCTTTGGATACGGTGGATATTGTCTTCCAAAGGACACTAAACAACTACTAGCAAACTATAGTGATGTACCTAGTAATATGATAGAAGCAATAGTAAAATCAAATAGTACAAGAAAAGATTTTATAGCAGATAGTATTATAGAAAAATTAAATTCAAGTCATTCTGAACTTGATTCAGAATCTAAAAACAAAATAGTAGGAATCTACAGACTAACTATGAAAAGTGGTTCAGATAACTTCAGAAGTAGTGCTATTCAAGGTATTATGAAAAGAATCAAAGCAAAAGGCATAGAAGTGGTTATTTATGAACCAGCTATGAGTGATGATGAGTTTTTTCATTCAAAAGTTATAAAAGACCTTAAAGAGTTTAAAAAAATAAGTGATGTAATAGTAGCTAATAGATTAGAAGATAGTATAATTGATGTAAAAGATAAAGTATATACTAGAGATATATTTAATAGTGATAGTTAAAGGAAAAAAATGAAAATATTAATAACGGGAACAGCAGGATTTATAGGTAGTCATTTGGCTATAAAATTATTAGAGCGTGGAGATGAAGTAGTTGGACTTGATAATATAAATGATTATTATGACCAAAATGTAAAATATGGAAGACTTCAAAGAGGTGGAATTATTGAAAACATTGATGATGGTAAATCTATTGAGTACAATAAACTTCTAGTATCTACAAAAAATAAAAACTATAAATTTATAAAACTAAACCTTGAAGATAAAGAAAATATGGATAAACTTTTTGAAAATGAAAAGTTTGATACTGTTATAAATCTAGCCGCTCAAGCAGGTGTTCGCTACTCTCTTACAAATCCACTAGCTTATGTTCAGAGTAATATACTTGGATTTGTTAATCTTCTTGAGGCTTGTAGACATAATAATATTAAAAATTTATCTTATGCTAGTTCTTCAAGTGTTTATGGACTGAACGAAGCACAACCATTCTCAACAACATCAAATGTAGATCATCCTATGAGTCTATATGCTGCGAGTAAAAAATCAAATGAGTTAATGGCTCATACATACTCTCATTTATATAATATCCCAACAACTGGTCTTAGATTTTTTACAGTATATGGACCATGGGGAAGACCAGATATGGCACTTTACCTTTTCACAAAAGCTATTATAGAAGGTAAACCTATAGATGTATTTAACCATGGAAATATGCAAAGAGATTTTACATATATAGATGATATAGTAGAGGGTATAATAAGAGTAAATGATAACCCACCAAAAGGAAATGAAGAATGGGATGGAATGAATCCAGACCCATCAAGTTCACCAGCCCCATATAAAATATATAATATTGGAAATAATAACCCAGTAAAACTTATGGATTTTATAGAGGCATTAGAGAAAAAGCTGGGTAAAACAGCAAAGAAAAATATGTTACCTATTCAAGCTGGAGATGTACCAAGCACTTATGCAAATGTAGAGGATTTAATAGCTGATTTAGACTATAAACCACAGACACCTATTCAAGATGGTATAGACAACTTTGTAGATTGGTATCTTGATTTTTTTAAAGTGAATTTGGAGAAAATATAGTGAAAAACAGTAAAATATGTGTAGTTGGTTTAGGATATGTTGGGCTTCCATTGGCTCATGCTTTTAGCTCTAAGTATAAAGTTGTTGGTTTGGATATTTATCAATCTCGTATAGATGAGTTAAATAATGCTTATGATAGAACACTTGAACTTAATGAAGAACAACTAAAAGAAGCATTAGATAATGGTATAAAATTTACTTGTGATACTAATGATATAAAAGATTGTAATGTATATATAGTAACAGTACCAACACCTATAGATAAACATAAAAAACCAGACTTAACTCCACTAATAAAAGCAAGTAAAACAATAGGTAAAGTTCTTAAAAAAGATGATATTGTAGTATATGAAAGTACAGTTTATCCAGGTGCGACAGAGGAAGAGTGTGTACCTGTACTTGAAAAATTTAGTAAATTTAAATTTAATGAAGATTTTTATTGTGGATATTCACCTGAGCGAATAAATCCAGGTGATAAAGAGCATACAGTTACAAAAATACTTAAAGTAACAGCAGGAAGTACACCTGAAATAGGTAAAAAAGTAGATGAATTATATGCAAGTATCATTACAGCTGGAACTCACTTAGCACCAACTATAAAAGTAGCAGAAGCAGCAAAAGTTATAGAAAATAGCCAAAGAGATATAAATATAGCATTTGTAAATGAACTAAGTATGATATTTAATAAACTTGGTATTGATACAAACGCAGTTCTTGAAGCTGCTGGAACTAAATGGAACTTCTTGCCATTTAAACCAGGTTTAGTTGGTGGACATTGTATAGGTGTTGATCCATACTATCTAACTCATAAAGCTCAAGAGGTTGGTTATAATCCAGAGATAATTTTAGCAGGAAGAAGACTAAATGATAATATGGGAATATATGTAGCAAATCAAGTTATAAAACTTATGATAAAAAAAGGTCATACTATAGAGGGAAGTAAAGTATTAGTTCTTGGTGTAACCTTTAAAGAAAATTGTCCAGATATTAGAAATTCTCGTGTAATAGATGTAATACAAGAACTTAAAGAGTTTGGTTGTGATATAAGTGTAAGTGATTATTGGGCAGATAAAGATGAAGTGAAACATGAATATAATTTAGATTTAATAAGTCATTCTGAACTTGATTCAGAATCTATACAGTCTTATGAAGCAGTAGTATTAGCAGTAGCTCATGATAAGTTTAAAGATTTGAAATTAGATAATGAAAATCAGGTTGTGTTTGATATTAAATCTGTTTTAGATAAAAGTGATGGAAGGTTATAATGGCAGATAGTTTAAAGGAATATATCAATAAATTATCTAAAAATTGTAATTCTATTCACTCAATCCAAGATATTAATAATATGTATAACTATGAAGATAAAATAGGTGGTGGAAATAGTTTAGAATGGGATTTGTTATCTTGTGGACAAGATGGTTCTAAAAGTGGGTATAATGAACTAGAACGATATTACTACACACATATTCCTGATAATTTAAAGGCGAAATATAAGTACGATATTTTAAAAAATCTGTGTGAATGTTGTAAAGAATTGGATCATTCTGTTAGAACTCATAATAAATTTAAAGAATGTGTAGATAAAAAATTAGCAAAGATTAAATTATTGTTTAAGCTAGGAAATAGATAATTTTATGAATATATCAAATTTAACTTTTTATTACGATGAAACAAATAACCATAGAAAATTTTATTTAAAAGATGGAAAGCTTAATATACAAAATTCTGATTTAAATTTTGTATTAGCTGGTGTAGTATCTAACAGTGAAGATATTAATTTTGATATAGCACAATTTAAAAAAGATATTAAATTACAAAAAAATACAAAAGAAGTAAAGTTTGAGAATATTGAAAAGGGTGATTTCTTGAAATGTTTAGGTTCTAAAAGATTTAATATCTTTTTAACTTACCTTAGTAATAGTAATTTATATATTCACTATTCAAATATAAATATCATTTATTGGTCAATAGTAGATATTATAGATTCTTTAGTAATAAATATAGAAAATTATAACTTTCAATTAGTGCCATCGTTAAAAAATGAATTATATAAAATAGTATTAAGTGATAAAGATAAATTTATGAGTATTTTATATAACTTTGAATACCCAAATGTTAAAGAAGAAAAAATAAAACTATTTATAGATACTATATTAACTTTTATACAGTTAAATAAAAAAGAGAATATCAATAGAGATATATGTTTTGAAATAGAATTATTGCTTTTTAATGCTTTAAAATCAGATGAACTAATTTTTATTATGAATGAAAAAGACAATATGCTTATAGATAATTTTTTTAATTTTTATACTAGGCCATTAGAATTATTTGATAACTCTAATCATATATTCGATGAAGAAGATAGTATAGAAAAGTTATTTATTAGTAACAAGTTATATTTAGATAAAAAAAGTATAGATAATTTTACTTTTAAAAATTCAAAAGATGAAGAACTTATACAATTATCAGATATTTTGGTTGGTTTTTTAGGAAAGTATTTTTCATATTTAAATAGTATTAAAGATGAAGATATTTATATAATAAAAAATAATTTTAATAATATACAAAAAGAAAATATGGAACTTTTAAAACAAATAATTATGAAAACAGAACAGTATAATAAATATTTTTTTCATTCTATTGTACCTTTAGATTATTATATAAAAAATAGTATATTTTTAGATTTGGAACAATAATTATATGTCAATAATATCTAAACTAAAAAACAATAAACAATTAGTTTCAAACTTTTCTTATATGTTTATTATAGAGATGTCAAACTATATCTTGCCACTTATATCTATACCGTATATTGTAAGAGTAGTTGGTATTGAAAAATTCGGTATTATCTCATTTTCTTATGTGCTTGTTTCTTATTTTAGCATATTGGTTGATTATGGTTTTAAGCTTATTAGTACAAGAGATATTTCTATAATTAGAAATTCAAAACAAAAAGTAAATGTATATTTTTGGAAGATGTATATTAGTCAATTGTTATTGTTATGTTTTGGGATAATGATTTTTACAGTAGTGTTACAATTACCACAATTAAAAGAACATCAAGATATATTCATATTTGCTTTTGGTATGGTTTTAGGGCATTTTTTATACCCTACATGGTTTTTTCAAGGTATTGAAAATATGAAGTTTATAGCTATTATGAATTTTATAGGTAGGATATCTTATCTTATTATGATATTTTTGTTTATTAAAAATGCTGATGATTATATATATGTACCATTGTATAATGGTCTGAGTTTTATACTTATAGGGACAATATCGTTAATCTATATAAATAAAAAATTTAATTTAAAATTTAAAATGACAAAAGTAAGATATCTAAAATCATATTTTAAAAAAGGGTGGCATCTTTTTACATCTAATATAGCAAATTCATTATCTACAAACTTAAATATATTATTATTGGGTTCTATCTCTGGATATACTGCTGTTGGAGTTTATTCCATAGCTGATAAGTTATTTGGAGCTATATCAAATATTTTGCGAATAGTAAATACTGTGTCGTTTCCATACTTGGCAAAATTGAAATTAAATAGGATAGAATTAATTATAAAAACAAGATATATGATCATATTTTCCACAATACTATCTTCTATTGTTGGGTTATTATTATTTTTATTTTCAGAAAATATATTATTACTAGTTTTTAATATTACAAATGAAAATTCAATATTAGTATTAAAACTATTATCTATAGTATTGTTTTTAAGACCATTAGTGGAATTATCTGGACAATTTGTAATAATTAAAAACCAGACACAAGTTATTCAAAATATTACTTTTAAGAGTATGATATTTAATATTATTTTTGTAATACCAATGATATATTTTTATGACAGTATTGGCTTGGCTATTACTATTATAATAGTTGCTATTTTTCAGTTATTTTTATATTTTGATTATATTAAAGAGATTTTTAATTATAAAAGGTTAAATAATATATGAATAAACTAACTATACATAAAATAACCACTATTGATGAAGTGATAAATATATATAAAAGTTTTTTATCTCTAAATATTGAGGATAAAATAATATTTGATTTTAAGGATTCTAAATTTATTTACTCTAATTACACTTCATTTTTAGGTGCTTTAATCGATAATTGTAAACAATTTGATATAATTCTTCCAGATAAAGAAAAAGTATTAACAGTATTACAAAAAAATAATTTTTTCCCATCATATACAGATGTGGCTCGGCTAAATGATACTTCAAATAGTGTGATAGCATTTGATAGATTTGCCATAGAAGATACTGCTAAACAAAATAATTTTTTTGAAAGTTTGTTGGATAATAAATTACTTAAAAGCAAAGGTTTGACAAATGTATCAGATAAAGTTCTAAATGAAGTGTCTAAAAATATTATAGAACTTTTTGATAATAGTAGAGAACATAGCAACTCTAAAGTTATCTATATAGCAGGGCAATTTTTTCCTCAAAAGCATAAGCTCGATTTTACTATAGTAGATACTGGTATAGGTATAAAAACAAATGTAAATAATTTTTTAGATGAAGATTATAGTTCTTCAAAAGCGATTAATTGGGCGATGCAAAAAAGAAATACTACAAGAGTAGATGAGCCAGGTGGTTTAGGATTGGGATTGTTAAAAGAGTTGATTATTAAGACAAGTGGTAAACTTGAAGTTATATCAAATAGTGGTTATTATTTTATTAAAAATAAAGTAGAGGATTACAAAGAAATTGATATAGATTTTAAAGGTACACTTATAAATATAGAATTTAATATAACAGATACAAAATATTATCTAAAAGAGGAGATAAGTAGTGAAAATAATAGTAAGCAAAATTATAAATAGTAATCAAGCAACTATAAGAAAAGAGGGATTGTTAGTATATGTACAAATAAAGCAATATATAAGTGATGATATAGTAGAAGTTGATTTTTCAGATATACAGATGGTAGTTAGTTCTTTTTTAAATGCTAGTATTGGTAAACTTTATGGTGATTTTGATGATAATCTAATAGATACAAATCTTAAAATTATGGGTTTATCTGATGATGATATGGAGCTTTTAGAAGAAGAGGTTATTCCAAATGCAAAAAGTTTTTATAAAAATAATTTAGAAATAGAAACTATAGAAAATAAAATCATAGAGGAATGATATGAATTTTGCTAAACTATATAATATATCTTCTAATGATAAAATATTAATAGATACAAACATATTGATATATATTTTTTGTCCATTATATTCACAAAAATTTGAAAGCAAAATAGATACATATTCAACTATATTACAAGAGATTCAAAAACAAAATAGTAAAATATTATTATCATCTATAGTAGTATCAGAATTTATAAATAGATGGTTAAGACTTGATTTTGATAAAAATATACAAGATAAAGAACATAGTAAAAATTTCAAAAAAGATTATAGAGGGACAGATAGATATAATAGAGTATTGAAGCAGATTTTAAAACAGATTGAAAAATTATATGTTAATTATAATATAGAAAATATCAATGATAGTTTTGATAAATTTGATATAATAAGTTCTTATGAAGATAAAAATAATGATTTTAACGATCTTCTTTTAGCATATATATCAAGTAGCAATAATCTGAAAATATTAACAGATGATAACGATTTTGATAATTTAGATATAGAAAGAGTATAAGGAAAAAATATGAAGAATGAAATTACTGAACAAAGTTATTGGGATAATTTATGGAAAAAATCAAAAAAGAAAAATTTATTAGATATAAATAATAGTTCGGTGTATAATTATGTTTTTTTAGAACAGCATAAATATTTTAAGACTATTTTTAAGGATATAGATACAAAAGGTAAAAAATTATTAGAAATAGGTTGTGGGGATTCAGTATGGTTAGGATATTTTAAAAAGCAATATGATTTTGATATTGTAGGTTTAGATTATTCTGAAGCAGGATGTAATAATGTAAAAGAGTTATTGAAAAAAAATAATATAGAATCTAAAATAGTATGTGCCGATTTATTTAACCCTCCAAATGATTTATTGGGACAATTTGATTATGTTGTATCTTTTGGTGTTATGGAACATTTTAAAGATACTCCTGAAGTAATAAAAGCATTTCATAAGTTTTTAAAATATGATGGTATGGTTATTACAAATATTCCGAATATGTCAGGTTTAATAGGAATAATTACAAAAATAACTAATAAAGAAATATATAATATTCACAATCCATTATCAAAAAATGATTTTGAAATGGCTTGTCATAAAGCTAATGTAGAAATTATAGATACTAAATATTTTTTAAGTAATAATTTTGGGGTATTAAATTCAGAAACTTTGAGTGGATATAAATATATTGTAGTAAAAATAATAAATGCAATTTTATCTCGTATATCTTTAGGAATATTTTTATTTGAAAAATATTTATTTAAATTACCAACATCAAAAATATTTTCTCCATACATACATATTATTACAAAAAATAAAGGCTAATATATGTGTGGAATAACAGGATTTTGTGATTTTGGTAAAAAATCAAATAAGCAAGTTTTAGAAAATATGACTGATGTACTTCATCATAGGGGTCCTGATGATAGTGGATATAGTTTTTATGAAAATAAATATGCTAATATTGGTTTAGGACATAGACGACTTTCTATTTTAGATTTATCAAATCATGGTCATCAGCCTATGCAGTTTGAAAATTTAGAAATAGTTTACAATGGTGAAGTATATAATTTTCAAGAGATTAAAGAAGAACTAAAACAATACAACTATGCTTTTGATAGTAGTAGTGATACAGAGGTGATACTTAAAGCTTATCATAAATGGGGTATAAAAGCTGTAGATAAGTTTAATGGTATGTTTGCTATAGCTATATATGATAGGGTAAATGGAAAATTAATTTTAATAAGAGATAGAGCAGGAGTGAAGCCATTTTATTATTATAAAACAGATGATATATTTATGTTTAGTAGTGAGTTGAAATCTTTTCACCAAAATGTTAGCTTTAAGAAAGAGATAGATAAGGATAGTTTAGCACTTTATTTACAGTATGGATACATAGCTCAGCCTCATACTATATTTCAAAATACATATAAATTAAAATCAGGACATTATATAGAAATAGATGTGAAATCTAAAGACATAATAGAAAAAAAATATTGGGATGTTATAGAATTTTATAATAAACCAAAAATAGACATAGGTGAAGATGAAGCTATAGACAAAGTTGAAGAGTTATTAAAGTCATCATTTGAGTATAGAATGGTCTCTGATGTTCCTGTAGGAGTGTTTTTAAGTGGTGGATATGATAGTAGTGTAGTTACAGCGATACTACAATCAAATATGAAAGAAAAGTTAAATACATTTACTATAGGATTTAAAGAAAAAGGTTTCGATGAAGCTCCTTATGCAAAAGAGGTGGCAAGATATCTAGGGACTAATCATACAGAGTATTATTGCACTGCAAAAGATGCCCTTAATATAGTTCCAAAATTATGTGAGATATACGATGAACCATTTGGTGATAGTAGTGCTATTCCTACAACTCTTGTGAGTTCTTTAGCAAAAAAAGATGTAAGTGTAACACTTAGTGCAGATGGTGGAGATGAGATTTTTGCTGGATATGGTAAATATGATCATTGTCTAAACTATTTTAATAAATTTGATAAGATACCAAAAAGTATCAAAGCACTTATTCGAAGTGGTATGAATATTATCAAACCCCAATATATACCTATACTAAACAATACATATAATTTCAATACAAGATATGAAAAAGTCAAAAATATACTACAAGCAAATAATATAATAGAGTCTATGAAGTATATTAGTCAGCATTTTACAAATAGTGAGATAAACAATCTTTTAAAAGAACCCATAAATATACTTCAAACAAATTTTGATAATAAAGTAAATGATTATAATGACCAAATAAATCAAATGTTGGCAATAGACTATCAAACATATATGAGTGATGATATACTTACAAAAGTAGACCGTGCGACAATGAGTGTAAGTTTAGAGGGGAGAGAGCCTTTGCTTGATCATAGAATTGTAGAGCTTGTAGCACAAATGCCATCAAATCTTAAATATAAAAATGGTGATAAAAAGTGGTTACTAAAACAAATTACTCATAAGTATTTACCAAAAGAGCTAATGGATAGACCAAAGATGGGATTTGGAGTACCTATTCAAGAGTGGTTTAAAAATGACTTAAAAGAGTATTTTATGATTTACCTAAATAAAGAAAGACTTGATAATGAAGATCTGTTAAATAGTAATGAGGTTGTTAGACTTAGGGATGAATATTTAAATGGAGATAGTAATAACGTCCAGAGGCTTTGGTTTATTTTAATGTTTGAAATGTGGTATGAAAAATGGATGTAAAACAGTATAAATATACTTTTACAGTATTTACACCAACATATAATCGAGCTTATATTATCAATAGAGTATTTGATAGTCTTATGAAACAGACCTTTAAAGATTTTGAATGGTTGATTGTTGATGATGGAAGTAGTGACAATACACAAGAAGTAATTGAAGAGTTTAAAAAAACTGCTTGGTTTCCTATACGATATATATATAAAGAAAATGGTGGTAAACATACAGCTTATAATAGAGGTATTAAAGAAGCAAATGGAGAGTTGTTTTTAGTATTTGATAGTGATGATAGTTGCATAGGAAATGCACTTGAGAGATTTTATTTTCATTGGAACAATATACCAAGTGATAAAAAAGATAAGTTTTTTGCAATGGGGGCTTTGTGTCAAGATCAAAATGGTAAAATTATAGGAGATAAATTCCCTGAAGATGTATTTGATAGTGATACTATTGAGAGTACATTTAAGTATAATATTCAAGGTGAAAAATGGGGTTTTTTGACAACTGATATAGCTAAACAATACCCCTTTAAAGTATTTGAAAATGAAAGATTTGTAACAGAAAGTAGTGTATGGTTTGAAATATCAAAAAAATATAAAGCACGATATATAAATGAAGCTTTAAGAATATATGAAATTAATGATGATTCATTATCTTTTGACGCAGTTAAAATAAGAAGAACTAGTCCAAAAGGAACTACTTATTCTTATTTACAACAATTAACTTTAAATATACCTTTTGTATATAAAGTTAAAGCTATGATAAATTGTTTTCGATTTTCATTTTATAATAAACATTGTTTTTTTGAATGTATTAAAAAAGTCAATAAATTTATGTTATTGCCAAGTTTATTTTTAGCTTTTATTATGTATCTAAAGGATAAGAAATGAAAAAAATTAAACTTCATTTAGCAATTCGTTCTTTAGATGTAGGTGGAGCAGAAAGGCAGTTTATCAATCTTGTGCAAAATATAGATAACAATAGATTTGATGTAAGTGTATCTACTATGTATGGTGGAGTGCAAGATGATATTTTAAAAAGAATAAATAATATACAATTTGTAAATCTTGAAAAAAAAGGAAGATATGATATATTTGGATTTCTTATTAAATATAATAAAATTTTAAAACAGATAAATCCTGATATAATATATACCTTTAAAGAAGAGATGAATCTTTTCTCATATATTTGTAAGCCTAAAACTTCAAAAATAATATGGGGATTTCGTGCTTCAAATATGGACTTGAAACAGTATGGGAAAATATCACAATTGCTTTTTTGGTTACAAAAAAAGTTTGTATCAAATATAGATATGATTATATCAAATTCAAATGCTTCAATAGAGTATCATAAAAATAATGGGTATGATATGAGTAAATCTATAGTTATTCCAAATGGTATAGATACTGATAAATTTCAAAGAGATAATATTCAAAGAGAACTATTTAGAAAAAAACATAACTTAAAAGAAAATGATATAGCTATAGGAATAGTCGCAAGAATAGATTATATGAAAGGTTATCTTATATTTTCACAAATAGCAAAAAATATTTTAAATAAATATAAAAATGTTTATTTTTTTAGTGTTGGAGGAGGAAGTGAATCTATAAAAAAAGAGTGCCAAGATATTTTGAATAACCATAATAGGTTTATATGGCTTGGTAATAAAAAAGATGTAGAAAATATATATTCGGGGCTTGATATATCTTCTTCTTCTTCTTCTTTTGGTGAAGGTTTTAGTAATAGTATAGCTGAAGCTATGAGTTGTAGTTTGCCTTGTGTAGTTACAGATGTAGGGGATAGTAGCTTAATAGTTGATGATTGTGGTATGATAGTAAAACCTGATAGTATAGAATGTTTGAAAAATGGTATAGAAAAGATGATACAAAGTGATATAAATACTTTAGGTGATAAAAGTAGAAAAAGAATAGTTGAAAATTTTTCTATTGAAAAGATGATAATTAATACTCAAAAAGTGATAAAAGAAATATATGAATAGTAGAATATTCCTATTATTTTTTGCAGTATTATTGATATTTAGCAATTCAACTGGATTTGATTTATACTCTCATAGCATAACTTATTATTTTAATAATGAACCACTAGGAACATTTTATAATTTTTTTGATTTATTTGTACTACCTCGTTATTTTTTACTAAGCTATATATATGAATTTATATCAAAGTTAGGAATGCCTTTAGGATATATAATAATTTTATTAAATTTATATCCATTAAATTATATTATAAAACAGATACAATCTACAAAAATAAATAATAAAATATCACTTATGTCTATAATATTTTTGTTTGCTTCTTATATATTGATATTTTTTTATTCAGGATTATCTTTAGCATTACTATGGGCAATAGCATATTTCTTAACAAGAAAAAAAATATTTATTATCGGTGCATTATTTCATCCTATTGGTATAATTATATTTTTAATAGTAAGTTTAGTGATAAATAATATTAAGCCATTAATATATGTAATTAGCATATTTTTATGTTTTGTTATGATTGAGTCAAATTTTATAGGATTTTTTGTATCAGGACAATTAGATAATGCTAATATTGATTTATCAAATTTAGATTTATTAATATTGTATTCGGATAAAATTATAACTAAATTATCTGAAATAAAATTTTTAGTTTATTTATTAATAATATATTTTATTTTTAAAAAGATTCCATTTTCATTTAAAATTAAATATATTATAGTAGTAAGTAGTATGATAGTATTTTCAATATTTATTACACTATATATGTCTAACAAAAGCACTTTATTATATTACTTATATATTGATAATAATGTTGATAATTATTCTATATATGCAACATGGTTTGATTTTGGAGAAAAAGATTTAATTGAAGACTATGGTAAATTATATAGTTCAAGATATGAAATGAATCCAGATGCAGAATAATAACAGAATAAGAATATCAATATTAATATATTCACTTGGTGGTGGTGGAGCAGAAAGAGTTGTATCTGTATTATTAGATAAACTAAGTAATAAATTTGATGTATTATTGGTATTGATGAATGAAACAATAAAATATGATATTTCAAAAGATGTTAAGATATATTATTTAGAAAAATCAAATATAGAAGAAAATGGCATATTAAAGTTATTGAAATTACCATTTTTAGGATGGAAATATAAGAATATTTGTAAAGAATATAATATAGATGTTAGTTTAGCATTTATGAATAGACCATCATACATATCAGTTTTTGCAAAATTATTTGGTAATTATATAAAAACAATTATAAGTGAAAGAAGTACTCCTTCTCAAATATATTGTGATAATAGCTTACAATCTAGAATTAGTAAATTTCTAATTCGTAATTTATACCCCTATTCGGATAAGATAATTGCAAATTCAAATGGAAATAAACAGGATTTAATTAAAAACTTTAATATTAAACAAAATAAGATAGTAACTATTTACAATCCTATAGATATTGAAAATATTATTAAAAAGGCTCAAGAAGAAGTCAATAATGTTGATTTTAATAAATTTACATTTATTAGTGTAGGAAGATTAGATGATGGTAAAAATCATAAGTTATTAATAGAAGCATTTAAGAAAATTAATCTTCCTAATGCTCAGTTGATTATTTTAGGAGATGGACCTTTAATGAACAATCTACAAAATTTAATTAATAATTATAAGATCACCGATGATGTAAAATTATTAGGTTTTGATAATAATCCATATAAATACATGTCTAAAGCAGATTGTTTTATTTTTGGATCTAACTATGAAGGTTTTCCAAATGTTATAGCTGAAGCATTAGTTTGTAAATTGCCTATAATAAGTACAAATTGTAAAAGTGGTCCCAATGAGATTTTAAATAATGGAGAGTATGGTATTTTAACTAAAGTTGGAGATATAATGAATATGGCAGATGCAATGAAAAAGATATTTATAGATACTAATATGAGAAATAAATTTAAGAAATCATCATTGGAAAGAGCAAGAGAATTTAGTTTAAATAAAATAGTGGAAGATTTTAAATTAAATCTAGTAGGAGATTAAAATGAATATATTAATTACAGGATGTGCTGGTTTTATAGCATCACATATAATAGAAGAACTTTTACAATATAACTCTAATAATATCATTGGTATTGATAATATGTATAGTGGTACAAAAGAAAATTTAGATTTTATAAGAAGTATAGATAAAAATAATAAATTTACTTTTATAGAAGCTGATATAAGAGATTTTGAAAAAGTAAATCAAATTATTGAAAATTATAATATTACACAAGTATATCATTTAGCAGCAATTGTATCAGTACACGAATCTATACAAAATCCACTTCTTTCAAATGAAGTAAATGTAAAAGGTACTGTAAATATACTTGAAGCTAGTAGATTAAATAATGTTAAAAGAATTGTATTTTCAAGTAGTGCTGCTGTATATGGAGATGAATCAACTCAACCTAAAAATGAAAAAAGTATTACTAAGCCAATTTCACCTTATGGAGTTGAAAAGCTAATGGGGGAACAGTATTTAAAACTATATAATGAACTATATGGTTTAGAAACTATAATTTTAAGATATTTCAATGTATATGGTCAAAGACAAAGTGCGACTAGTGACTATAGTGGTGTTATATCTATATTTGATAAACTATTTAGTGAAGATAAATGCCCAAATATCTATGGAGATGGTGAACAATATCGTGATTTTGTATATGTAAAAGATGTAGCAATGGTAAATATAAAAGCCATGAATAATACGGATATAATTCATAATACTTTTTGTGTAGGAACGGCACAAAAAGTATCTATAAATGATTTGTTTAATATAATGAATAAAAAATATAATAAAAATTTTAAATCAAATTATTTAGATGCAAGAAAAGGAGATATTAAAGAGTCTATTTGTGATAATAAAAGAATAAAAGAAATTTTAGGTATAGAAGAATTTAGTAAATTTGAAGAGGAATTAATAAAATTATGATTAAAAGATTTGGTTTTTTAAGTCATTTAGACTTAAATTTATACTTATTTAGAACACCTATTATTAAAGAATTGTTAAATCAAGGTCATAAAATATATGCAATATGTCCAAAAGGTGATAAAAATAAAGCTTTAGAAGATATAGGGTGTAAAATAATTAATTACAAAATAAATAGACAAGGATTGAATCCTTTTAAAGAAAAGATATCTATTGATAATATTTATCAAGCTATTAAAGATTTAAATCTTGATGTATTGCATACCTTTACTGCTAAGCCGAATATTTATGGAACATTTGCAGGAAGAAAAGCAAATATACCTATTATATTAAATCTTGTAGAGGGATTAGGATCTTTTTATACAAAAAATAGTTTTAAAAATATTGTTATCAGAAATATAATGGAAAGGCTTTATACAAAAGCTTTTAAAATGTCAGATGGTTGTGTATTTGTAAATAGTGATGATCCTCATTATATGATAAATAAAAGAATTATAAAAAAAGATAAAGTTAAAATTATAAAAAGTGTGGGTGTAGATAAAAATAAATTTAATCTAGATAACTTTTCTAAAGATGAAATAAAAAATATTAAAGATAAAAATAATTTATCAAACAAACTTATTGTTTTAATGGTAGCTCGTGCTATTTGGGATAAAGGTGTAAAAGAATATTATGAAGCAGCAAAAATCATTAAAGAGAAGTATTCAAATGTAGAGTTTGTATTAGTAGGAGATACAGATGAAGGAAATCATACATGTGCATCTATCGAATTTTTAAAGAATGGTGATGTTAAATGGTTGGGTCATAGAGATGATATTGTAGAACTTACTGCAATAAGTGATATATATGTTTTGCCTAGTTACAGAGAAGGAGTTCCTGCAACTTTAATGGAAGCATCATCTATGTCAAAACCTATTGTTACTACAGATACAGTTGGTTGTAGAGAAGTTGTGAAAGATGGATATAATGGATTTTTAGTACCAATCAAAGATAGTAAAAATCTAGCTTTAAAAATAGAAAGATTAATCTTGGATGAAGATTTAAGAAAAGAATTTGGAAGAAATGCTAGAACTAAAGTAGAAAAAGAATTTGATGTTAATATTGTCGTAAAACAATACATGGAATACTATGATAGGATTACGCATGATTAAAAGACTTTTTGATATAACACTATCTATAGTATTAATTATAGTTTTTTCACCATTTTATATAATAATTTCATTATTAATTTTAGTTAAAATGGGAAGACCGATACTTTTTAGACAAAAACGACCAGGATATAATGAAAAGATATTTGGTATATATAAGTTTAGAACTATGACAAATGATGTAGATGAAAGTGGTAATTTACTTCCAGATGACCAAAGACTTTTAGGACTTGGACAGACTATACGAAATTTAAGTTTAGATGAGTTACCACAAATATTTAATGTACTTAAAGGTGATATGTCTTTCGTGGGACCTCGTCCACTTTTAGTACAATATTTGCCATTGTACAATGAAAGACAAAAGAAACGGCATGGTGTAAAACCAGGTATTACAGGGTGGGCTCAAGTAAATGGTAGAAATGCTATAAGTTGGGAACAAAAATTTGAATATGATATATGGTATGTAGAAAATCAATCTTTTTGGTTGGATATTAAAATACTTTGGCTAACTTTTTTAAAAGTAGTCAAAAGAAGTGATATAAGTTCTGATAGTAGTGCTACTATGGAAGTATTTAAAGGTAGTAAATAGATGCAAAAAAGTATATATATTTATGGTGCGAGTGGGCATGGGCTAGTTGTAGCTGATATAGCCAGAGACAATGGTTATAACGATATTATATTTATAGATGATGGAGATAATAGCTATGTATCTTATACTAATTATTTGGATAACAATATACCTTTTATCATAGCTATTGGGGATAATAAAATACGAGAAATATTACAATCAAAAGTTTTAGATGATGGATTTAAAATAGTTAGTTTAATTCATTCTGGTTGTATGATATCATCAAGTGTTAAAATTGGACTAGGTGTAGTTATTATGCCAAATGTTGTTGTTAATGCAAACTCTATTATAAAAGATGGTGTTATTTTAAATACATCTTGTGTAATAGAACATGAAAATGTAATAGAAAACTTTGTACATATTTCTCCAAATGTAGCCTTAGCAGGAGATGTTCAAATTGGTAAATATACACATATAGGTATTGGAGCTAATATCATACAAGGTGTGAATATTGGTAAAAATAATATTATAGGAGCAGGTGCTGTTGTAATACATAATATAGAGAATAATAAGAAATTAGTTGGAATTCCAGCAAGGGAAATAGATGATTCTAAGTAAAAATAAACAAACAATACTTTTGATACTAATAGCATTTACTTTTAGTTTTGCAGTTAGATTGATATGGGTGTATCAATTTAGTGGTACAGAACAGTTTAAATTCAATAATGAATTTATGATAAATACAAATGATGGTTATTATTTTGCAGAAGGTGCTAGAGATATATTAGCTGGAATTACTGAAAATACAAATGATAAATCTCCTTTTGAAAGTGCTGGATCAATTTTAACTGCACTTGTTGCAAAGATAATGCCAGTATCGTTTGAAACTATTATATTTTATATGCCTGCTTTTTTTGCTTCTTTGCTTGTAATTCCTATTATTTTAATAGGTCGTAGTATCGGTAAACTTGAAGTTGGTTTTATAGCTGCATTACTTGGAAGTATCGCTTGGAGTTATTATAATCGTACTATGGTAGGATATTATGATACTGATTTATTAAATATAGTATTTCCTACATTTCTTTTATGGTCGCTTATTTGGGCTATCAAAACACAAGAGGATAAATACTTACTATTTACAGCTTTAGATATCATAGCATATAGATGGTGGTATCCTCAAAGTTACTCTTTAGAGTTTGCATTTTTTGGACTAATTGGGGCTTATGTATTGTATCAGTATATTAAAAAACAAGATTACACTTACAATCTTACACTTATCACATTTATGATGTTTGCTATGATGGGACTTGATGGATTAGTACGGTTTATTGTTGTAGCTGTATTGTTCTTAGTTTTAAAATTAAAGCGAGAATTAGTAGAAACATATTTATATTATTTATTTGGATTAGCAATATTAATGTTTATGGCAACTGGTGGATTTAGTCCTATATGGGGACAATTAAAAGGGTATGTTTTTCAAGATAGTATAAAAATAGTAGGAGAAGACTTAAAACTTCATTTCTTTTCTGTAGTGCAAACTATTAGAGAAGCAGGAAAGATTCCATTTGAAACTTTTGCTAATCGTATAAGTGGACATACTATTACTTTTATACTTTCTATTGTAGGGTATATTTGGTTAGCTTTTAGACATAGAAGTTTACTACTTGGCTTACCTATGATTGGGCTTGGATTTTTAGCATATAGTGGAGGTCTACGATTTACTATATATGCTGTACCTGTACTTGCTCTTGGTATTGCATTTTTAATATATGAAGTATCGAGATTTTTATCTACTCAGTTTATCAATAATAAAGTAGCTGTCACTATGAAGTATATCTTTATGGTAGGTTTTACTATTGCTATTTTGATACCAAATATAAAACATGTAATAAACTACAAAGTACCTACAGTATTTACAAAAGATGAAGTTATAGTATTAGATAAACTTAAACATATTGCTAATAGAGAAGACTATGTAGTTGGATGGTGGGATTATGGTTATCCTATAAGATACTATGCAGATGTAAAAACACTAAGTGATGGTGGAAAGCATAGTGGAAGTGTGAATTTTCCTACATCATTTATACTTACTCATCCTCAGCTTCAAGCAGCTAAAATGCTTAGACTTGATGTAGAATATACAGAGGAAACTTTTGCTGTAAATAAACTAAATGAAGATAAAAATGAGAGTGAAAAAATAAAAAGAATTAATAATATAGGTCAAATGACTTTAGACTATGGATATAAAGATACAAATAACTTTTTAACTTCACTTCAAACAGATATTAAGTTACCTGCTAAAACTAGAGATGTATATCTATACTTACCAAATAGAATGATGAATATCTATCCTACTGTAAATTTATTCTCAAATATTGACTTAATGACAGGTATCAAAGGTAAACAGCCATTTTTTTATAAGTCAACAAACTTTAAAGAATCACAAGAATATATAGATTTAGGTCGTGGTATCAAAATAGAAAAGAAAACTGGTAAAGTTGTAGTTGGTAATCAAAAAGTCTCAATTAATAAGTTTACTAAAACATTTTATGGTAAAGATGGCAAATTACATAAGCAAGAACAAACTATAAATAGAAGTGCAAATCTAAATGTGATATTTATGAGTAACTATAAACAGTTTTTAGTAGTAGAAAATAGTGTATATAACTCTACATATTTTCAATTGTTTGTACTAGAAAATTATGATAAAAATTTGTTTGAGCCAACTATACTAACTCCACTTGTAAAAGTGTATAAATTGAAAATATAAAAGATAATTAATAAGGGATAATGAATAATGAGTAATAAAAGATTTTTTTTAAGTGCACCACACCAAATGGGAAAAGAAGCCCAATATTATAATGAAGTATTAAAGAGTAACTATATAGCTCCAATTGGAGAATTTGTAGATAGATTTGAAGATGATATTAAAAGATATACAAATAGTTCAAATGCACTAGCAGTTGTAAATGGTACATCTGCTATACATCTAGCACTAATAGTTCTTGGTATTGGAAGAGATGATGATGTATTGGCTTCTACATTTACTTTTATAGGATCAGTTAGTTCTATAGTATATCAAGGTGCTAATTGTGTATTTATAGATAGCGATAAGGAGTCTTGGAATCTATCACCAAAGCTTTTAGAAGAGTATTTACAAACTTGTGAAAAAAAACCAAAGGCATTGATAGTGACTCATCTATATGGTATGAGTGCTGATATAGAAAAAATAGTAGATATTTGTAAAAAATATAATATATATCTTATAGAAGATGCAGCAGAATCTTTAGGTGCTACTTTCAATGATAAACATACAGGTACTTTTGGTGAGTTTGGAATATATAGTTTCAATGGAAATAAACTACTAGCTATTGGTGGTGGTGGAATATTAATAAGTGAAAATAAACAATGGATAGATAAAGCAAAATATTATGGAACTCAAGCAAAAGAGGATGAACTATATTATGAGCATATTGAAGTTGGATATAATTATAGATTACCAAATACGCAAGCTTCTTATGCTGTAGCTCAAATGGAAGTTGTAGAGCAAAGAGTAGAACAAAAACGGCAAATATTTGATTGGTATAAAGAGTTTTTAGACGATATTGATGAAATAGAGTTTATGCCAGAACTAGAAAATAGTAGAGGGAATAGATGGCTTACTGCATTAGTGTTTCATAAAACAGATTTTAATAAAATTATTAAAGCACTAAATGAAGTAAATGTAGAAAGCCGCCCACTATGGAAACCTATGCATATGCAACCAGTATTTAAAGATGCTAAAAGATTTGTTGATGGTACTAGTGAAGAGCTATTTCAAAAAGGATTGTGTTTAGCTAGTAGTACTATTATGACTAGAGATGATGTTAAAATGATATGTGATGTTATTAGAAAGAATTTGGATAGCTAAAATGACTGAAATAATAGATATATCAAAATATGAGAGAAAACTATATTTAATAAGTAGTTTAGCTAGTGTTGGAATAATAATATTAGCAAGTATATTTTTTAGCTTTAGTGAATTAATAGTATATT
>Ga0256827_10000618_pt1 | contig 22401 bp, 30 predicted proteins | sample CV84metaG_FD_185977 | JGI IMG/M metagenome (GOLD analysis project Ga0256827, IMG submission 185977) | Hydrothermal vent microbial communities from East Pacific Rise, Pacific Ocean - CV84 | ecosystem: Environmental > Aquatic > Marine > Hydrothermal vents | place: Pacific Ocean: East Pacific Rise... | reverse complement strand
TTAAACCTCATCAGCACCAATGTCAAGTTGCCCTTTAATACGCTGTTGCCCATGAATATCTTGAGTTCCTGATGCAGGAATGATGCCATCGTTAAATGCACTCTCCCAAAAGCTACCAGACCATGAAGTTATATCAGATTGCTCTACTCCTTCATCAATAGCAGGAGAAGTGCTGTTTAAATCTAAATTACCATTTAAAGCATCAATATAAAGAGGGTTAACAACAAGAGCATCTCCATTTAATCCTCTGCTATCTGTTACATCTTTTGCCCACCAGATATTTTTACCCCACGTGATATTTTTTGATTGATTATTTCTTTCAGAGGAAAAATTATCTCTAACTTTTCCCTCTCCATAAATAATATTATTAGCTAAGATAGTATTTTTAACTCTATAAGCAAAAGAGATTTCACTACCCCAACCTGCATTTTGATAAAAAGAGTTGTTGTAAACCATAATATTATTGGCATCTCCTCCTCCATCTTTAGTTGGATTCTGATTGTATCCACCCAATGTCAGACCAACTTCACGATTATTATAGATATAGTTATTAACCATTAAAATATCACTACTTGATTTCCCTGCATGTTCTGATGCAAATTCAAAGCCTAAATCATTTTGAGAAGCGTGGTTTCCTTCAAACAAAATATGATGCCCACCATCTACATAAAAACCACCTGCACTGCCATCTTCTCCTTCATACCAAGGGTTGTTATTAAATATGCCCAAGGCTAAATTTGTTGAGTTGTTGATTGAACGATTGTTACGAATAATTCCATTTCTTGCACGATTATTCTCCTCTGAACATTTTTCACAAACATCTTTTTCATAACCAATTACATCAATCCCAATATTGTTATTGTCATGAACATAATTGTTTAATAGTTTAAAACCATCTATATTTCCATTTATAGTAAACGCTTCACTTGAAGATAAAATACAGTTAAAAACCTCATTTCCTATAAAATTTAAATTTGTCATGGTCGTGGGTGTATTTCCATAAACAGCAATACCATTTGCCCCAGAACCACAACCACTAGACGCTCCACAAGTAGAAAGATTTTCAATGTGATGAACACTGTTTTTTGTAATATTAATATCATGAGATGTCCCATTTATAAAAATACCCATAGGTGTTGAAAGAAGCTCAAAACCACGGGGAGTTTTAAAATTTCTAAGCTCTAAATTTTCAACAATAACATGATGAGCATTATAAATTTCTACAAGAGCTTGTTGCCCAACAGGGTTTAATCCTGAACCATCAAGAACAGCTCCTTTTTCACCTTTTAAATGAATATTAGAGTCTTCATCTCCTGAAAAAAGTAGCCTTTCATTATAAATTCCAGATTTAATAACAAGGGTAGTTAGAGCATCACTCTCTTCTATCTTATCAATAGCAAATTGTATTGTCTTCCATGGCTTTGCAAAAGAGCCATCGTCTAAATTATTACCCCAAGGAGATACATAAAAGAGAGAACCACTACTTCTATTAGAGTTATTATTATCTTTATCTTCGTTTATATCTCCTATTTCACATCCTAAAAAAAGAAACAGTATTGTAGTTAGTAATATTGTTATTTTCATATCGATTTTCCTTTTTATAACTTCTCTTTATCTAAAGCATACTTCTCTAAAACTTCTAGTTCTATAAGTTCTAAAACAGCCTGATGTGTTGAATGTAAAAATATTTTAGGAGCAAAACCATCTTCAATTGCTCTTATAAAATTACCAACAGCTAAACACCAAGAGTCTCCCTCTTTTAAACCTTTAAAATTATATTTAGGCATGGGTGTAGAGAGATCATTTCCAATATTTTTTGAATAACGTAAAAACTCTTCTGTAACCTGAATACAGACCATATGCCATGCTTGATTATCAATCCCTGAATTACAAGAACCATCTCTATAAAAGCCTGTAATGGGGCTAAGGCTACATTTTTTTAAAGGTTCACCAAATAGATTAAGTGGTTTAAACATTTTTTATTCCTAAAAGTAAAATTATTTCTTTAAGAAAAGTTATATCGTGTAATATCTATATTCCTCTTTAAGACGTAGCATATTGTAAAATATAAACTATCTAGAATTGATTTGTAAATATAATTAATCTTAATTTCATTCTATTTTATCTATAATGAATAAAACTTAACTATTCAAAGGAATAAAATGAATTTTATTAAAGGTATTCTTACCCTTATTGGTGCAATTGTTGTTATTGCTGGTCTTATTATTGGAATCAACTACGGCTCAAGTCTTGGTAAAATGGATTCAAAAGCATTAGGTCTTTATATGAAAATGGCTGATGATGTATTAACAACAGGTGACCCAGCAAAAGGTATGATTATCAAAAGAAAACTTGTTATCGAAGAGGGAACAAGTAAAAAAGAAGCAATTGAAAATGCTATTGAAGTTATGGATGAAGTAGGAGAGAGTTACGGACTTGCAAAAGTTGATGAAAAGACAATGCCTCGTAAACTTGTAAATAAAGATGGTGAAAAAGTTTATACCCATATTCGTTCATACTGTTCTCCAACCATTGCAGATATTTTCTTAGGTCATTCTGGAGAGTTTGTAGGATTTATGCCATGTAGAGTTGGTATTGTTGAAGATAAAAATGGAGACGTTTGGCTCTATACTATGGCTCTGGACATGATGATTTCTGGTGGGCATACACTTCCTCCTGAACTTCGTAAACATGCAGAGAATGTTAAATCTGCTATGGTTAAAATGATTGAGTATGGTGCAGCAGGAGAAATTGACGACTAAACCACCTATTTTTTTATCCCTTCCCCCCTACTTCTCTATAAGTAGGGGTCAATTCATCTTCGCTTAAACTTTTCTTATTAAAATTACATAAACTAAAAATTAAAACGATTTTAAATCACTTTTCAATATAATATAAAAAAACAAAATAGAATATAAAAATAAATGGATATAATATGAAATATAAAAACAAACTATTAGCAATTCTTCTTGTGGGACAAATTCAAGCCCATGCAAACTTAACAACTACTATACAAGAGTCAAACAATAGCTCTTTATTAGAATCGCTTAAATGGAAAAATAAAATTCTAGAAGCTCAATTTGAACGCAAAGAGCTAACCCAAAAAAATCAAAAATATAATGAAAAAATAAAATATCAGAACAGACTTGAGAAGTTAGAAAATGATGCCCAGTTGGCTAAAATTAAAGCTGATAAAATTACCCATGAGATGAGTGCAAAAAAGGCATTATGGGAATCAAAAACTGAAAAGATAAGCACCGAATTGGCTCTCTTAAAAATGAAACAAGAGCGTAACCACTATGTAGATAAAAAACCCATTTATCTAGACAATCCTTTAACAAAAGATAATAAATTAATTATATCTGATAGAAGAATTGCACTCAATGGTCTAATTACATCTAAAATGGCTGATGAGATAACCACCAAAATTAACTATTACAACAATAAAGACAACAGTAAACCTATATTTTTGGTTATCAATAGCTCTCCTGGTGGTTCTGTAATGGCTGGGTATCTTATTATTAAAGCGATGGAGAGTAGTAAAGCTCCTGTTTATGTTGTGCTGGAATCTTTTGCTGCCTCTATGGCTGCAATTATTGTCACTTTAGCAGATAAATCTTTTGCCTACTCTCATGCTACCATGTTACATCATCAACCAAGTATCTTTCAACAAGGAAGTAGCAATCTTACAGAACAGAAAGAGAATTATAAAAATTTAGAGAAATGGTGGAACTATTTAGGAAAACCTATAGCAAAAAAGATGGGAATAACCATAGATGAGTTTCAAAAACAGATGTATCAACACTCATCAAAAGGTGACTGGTCAGAGTTTGCTGTTGATGCACAAAAATTAAAATGGGTTAATCATATTGTTAGTAGAATTGAAGATACATCTATTATTACAGATAGAGAAATAGCCAATAAAAAAGAGATGGGAAAAAAGAATAAAGAGGTTGAAACCATTAGTAAAAATGGAAAACCTATTCAATATTTACCACATCTTGCACCAACCGATGCTTTTTTTCTCTATAGTCCTGATGGATATTATCAAACCAGATAGATTACTCTTTAACAATAACAATATCATAATTGGTTGTAGTTACTACGGCTTTATGCGTAGGAACTGAACCATTTCTATTAACTTTAGAGAGTTCTTCTCTTAACTCTTTAATCTCTAAATTCATAGCATCCATCTGCTTTTTTAATTTTAAAATAACATCAACACCTGCTAAATTTATCCCCATTTTTCGAGTTAACTGTAGTACAAATTTAATCTTATCTATATCTCGTTGAGAATAAAGACGCATACGTCCTTGTGTACGAGAGGGTTCAATTAAACCCTCTTTTTCATACTGCCGAAGTGTCTGAGGATGAATATCAAGAATAGATGCTACAACAGAGATAAGATAAACAGGTTCATCATAACTATGCATCAGGAAGTTTCTCTTTTAACATCTCTGTTAACTCCTCATCCAACTCATCAACATTTGGTAAAATAATATTGGCAGTTAGATAGAGATTTCCTTTAAGTGATGTCTTTCTATCAACAACACCTGCACCACGAACTCTAAATTTTTGACCATTTTTTGTATTCTTTGGTACTCTTAATGTAATATCATCATTAATCAACGAACTAACCGTTACTTTTCCACCAAAAAGAGCTGTTTTTAAAGCAACATCCATATCCATATAGAGGTCATTATCTTTACGTTCAAAAATAGGAGATTCAGAGACCTCTACTTTAATAAGTAAATCACCTCTTTTTCCCATTCTACCAACACTTCCTTTGCCTCTAACTCTAAGAGTCTCTCCACTTTTAATACCTGCTGGAATTTTAATATCAAAACTCTCATTGTTTAAAGAGACATTATGTTTTCCACCCTTAACAGAGACATAAAAAGGAATGGTAATATTAATACGTTGGTCTAAATCACTAGAAGCATTTCCACCTCCTCCAAATCCACCACCAAATCCAGATGATGAACCTCCACCACCTCCAAAGATACTTCGTAATAAATCATCTAAATCAACATTGCTTCCTTGATTTTTTGCAAAATCATGAAAATTTTGACCACCAAATATCTGGTCACCATACATATCATACTCATCTTTTTTCTTCTTGTCCGAGAGTACCTCATACGCTGCATTAATCTCTTTAAACTTTTCGATAGCTGACTCATCTTTATTTACATCAGGATGATATTTTCTTGCCAACTTACGATATGCTTTTTTTATCTCATCTGCACTTGCATGTTCATTTACACCTAAAGTTTCATATAAACTTTTTGCCATTACTATACCTCAATAAATTAAATTAATATTAGAGAAAGTATATCAAAATCTTTTAGTCTATGTCAATCAAGGTTTTGTTATATTTTAAAAGTAATTCATAAAAATCATTTAATTCTATGGGCTTAGAGAGGTAATCACTCATCCCTATAGCTAAAAAACGTTCTTTATCTCCCTTAAGGGCATTGGCTGTCATTGCAACAATAGGAGTACAAATACCCAAACGTTGTAGCTCTTTGGTTGTCTCGATTCCATTTAAATTTGGCATATTTATATCCATCAAGATTAAATCATATCGTTTTTCAGAAACTTTGAGCAACACCTCTAAACCATCTTGTGCAAAATCAGCCTCAATTCCATAAACTTTTAACATCTCATCAATAACAATCCTATTAATACGATAATCTTCTGCAACCAACACCTTTAATGAGAAAAAAACTCTTTTATTCTTTCCCTTATCTACAATATTGTTCAACTCATAAATAGCTGTATAGATTTCAGATGGAAATTCAATAAAAGCATCAATATGATAAAGATTTTCTCTTTTTTTAACCAAAGAAAAAGCCTCTTTACTGCTATCAATAAGAATAATTTTACTTCCCTCTAATCCCAAAGAGAAAAAACTCATATAGTCAAACAGAATAATAATATGCTCTCCTGCACCAATATTACTAATTTTTTCAGCAGAGATAGATTTAAAATTTATACCAAAAGCCTCTAAATGATAAAGAAGATAATCGTAGTTTCTATCACTACTTTGAACAACATAAATAGAGTTTAAATCTGTTTGAAGTGATAGTCGATTCATATTTTTAGAAATATCAAATGAAAGTTCAAAAGAGAAACTACTCCCCTTTCCAATTTGACTTTTAACTTTTAACTCACTGCCCATTAATTGACATAAAGAAGAAGAGATGGTTAACCCCAATCCTGTTCCTCCAAAGTTTTGAGTTGTACTCCTATTTGCCTGTGTAAATGAGTTAAAGATGGTTTTTAACTTATCTTTTTCGATTCCTATTCCTGTATCGGTTACAGAAAAAGAGAGGGTTTCTCTACCTTTTTCTACTTTTATACGCTCTATTTCAACATAGACCTCTCCTCCGTTGGGCGTAAACTTTATAGCATTATTAATAAGGTTTGTCAAAACTTGTGTTACCCTCAACTCATCCATTAAAAGAAACTCTGAAATATTCGGGTCAATATTTACCCTATAAAGAATATCTTTTTCTAAAACTTTTGCTTTAAAAATGGAGATTGCTCGATAAAAATCGATAAAAAGATTTACCTCTGTAAGGTTAAGTTCAAGCTTTCCCTTTTCTATTTTGGAAAAGTCTAAAATATCATCTACTATTTTATGTAATGTTGAAGATGAGTGATTAATTAAATCAAGAAACTGCTTCTGTTCAAGAGAGAGTTCCGTCTGCATTAAAAGTTGAGTAAAGCCAATAATTCCATTCATCTGAACCCGAATTTCATGGCTCATATTTGCCATAAAATCGAATTTTAATGATTCTATATCTTCTAAAATAGAAACCCCCTTAATTATTTAAATGAAGTTTATATTTTATCTAAAATTAGCTTTTTCGCATTAAAATTATAACAATTACGATAGAAGGTATAGATAATGAAAGCAGATAAATTGGTATATCTAAAAGCTTGTTATTATTTAGATAAAAAAATCCAAAAATCAACAGAAGATATGCTCCAAGGCGATAAAAAGAGAATGAAGCTTTTGAATCTTTGGTTGTTTGCCAAATTGAACGTCTACTCTTTTTTAAGTTTTGACGTTCCTCTTTTACCACTTCAACCAATGTTTTCTCGTTATCATCTCTCTCTACTTTATCATCATATAAATCGTAAGGGTCTTCCAATTTATCCAAGGTATCTCGTTCATCATCAGGAATTGCACCCACATTTAAACGCCCTTGAACCATAGATTTATAGCTTAACATAGAGCCAAGCATAACCAAAGAAGAGGGGATAAAAGCCATTTGAGTATTAATAAGCCAATCTGATTCTCCAAAGAGATAGCTTAGAAAAATAATAATAAAATCAACAATAACTAAAGCAAAAATAGCACTTTTCATTAATACTTGTCATCCTCATCTGAATCATCATATTTTCTATGTCTATATTTTGGGTCATTTGCCAACTCATCTAAAGATTTTTTCTGTTTTTCATAAGCCTTATAAACATTTAAAATTGCTCCAGAAACACCCCAGAATACACCCAACCAAAATAACCATGGAATCTCAAATATATTCTTCATTAATACTCCTAAGCCAACACCCAAAAGTATAGCTACAACTATTGATATTCCTAAGCTCAGACCATCTGCAGCAGAGACTATTTTTTTAAATTTTGGTTCTTCTTGATTTGACATCAATATCCTTTTATTAACTGTTTTCAACATTATATCAAAGGATAAATCTAACGCTACTTTAAAATATTAAACTTTGTTTTTACATAATTTTAAATTATATATTTGTTATTTAAGTTTAAGTTTATATTTGGTATAGTTGAAAGGTATAAAAAATACAATTTTAATCTAAATTAAAAGGAAAAATATGAGTCGTCAAGAAAAAGTAATTTTTATAGAAAAACTTAGATGTGCAGTAAAATCTTATCGAGGATTTACCCAAAGTGAAAAATCTTATGCAGATAAGCATCTTCCAAATTGGATTGGAGCAAAAGGAGAACTCGATATTTTTATTCAAAAATTTTCTGAACAATCTATTGATATTCAACCTTTTTTACTTGAAAAGAAAATTATAAAAAGAGTTGCTTAAGCCTCTTTAATATCATCTCTATCCCAACGTTCAGGGTCTAAAAATGTATCATCGTGAATATGTTTAAAAGATGCTCTTATCATCTTAAAGACCTTGCTGTTATCTTTTTCTAAATCCTCCAACCATATCTTCATATTGGCTCTAGCATGAGGCATCTTTACATCTTTTAACATCGCAGGACAAGCCTCATCACCAATAGGTTGTAGATTATTCTCATTTGCAAAAGCTCTAAGCTGTTTCTCTCTCGCTTCAATAAGAGGTCGAATCAAATGAAATCCACGTCCTGTTTTATAAATAGGTGCCATTGCTCTCATTGAACCATTATAAAACATGTTCATAAAAAAACTCTCAACGGTATCATCAAAATGGTGTCCAAGAGCCACTTTATTAAATCCATGCTCCTCTGCAAAAGTATATAAAGCCCCTCGACGCATTCTAGAGAAATAAGAACAAAACGAAGAGTTCTCTCGAATGGTATCGTTTGATATTTCATAAATATTGGTTTCATAAACAGTATGTTTAATATTGTACTTTTTACAATGCTCAATTAGGTAATCATACTTTTCATTTGGCATTCCATAATTAATGGTACACGCCTCAAACTCAAACTTAAATGGTGCATGACGCTGAATATGTTTTAAGATATGAATAAGTGCCAAAGAGTCTTTTCCACCACTTAGACCCACCAAAACCTTATCGCCCTCTCCTATTAACTTAAAGGTTGCATTGGTTTTTCCTGCAACCCGTAAGAGCTTTTTACTAATATTAAGCTGAGGTTCTCTTGCTCTACTACTCAATACTCTCTACCATATCCAAAATAAAATTTGCCGAAATTTTTGCTGAACCAACCATAAACTCATCAAAATCAACCCCTGCATCATCATTGGCTGTATCAGAGATAGCTCTTAAGACAAAAAATGGAACATTCAAAGCATCACAAACAACAGCCACAGAAGCACCCTCCATCTCTAGAGCATCGGCTTTAAAATGCGTTGAGATAAACTCTTTTCTCTCATTTGAAGCCACAAATTGATCACCCGTAGCAATTGTTCCTTCAATAACTTTTAAATTATTTTTTTGAGCAACCTCTTTTGCAATGGCTCTTAACTTGGCATCACTATCAACAAAAACTGCTCCTTCTGGAACAAAACCATAAGCGTGTCCAAAGATTGAAATATCTAAATCATGTTGACATAACTTATCGGCAATAATTAAATCTCCAATATTTAGCTCTGGATTAATTGCACCTGCCACTCCAGAAAAGAGAAGTGTCGAACATTCAAATTTTTCTAAAAGAGTAGAAGCAGTCAAAGAGGAAAAAACTTTACCTATTTTAGAATAGGCAATAACAAGCTCTTTCCCTTTATAAGTTGCTTCATAATAACTGTTGTTGGCATACTCTACCTTATTAATATTTTCTACCCTCTCTAATAATGGTTCAATCTCTTCTGGCATTGCACCCATAATGGCAATTTTACTCATATATATATCCTAACTATTTTTGTGAGATTATAGCAAAACATCATTAATAAACTCTCTAGAAAAAAAGAAGATTGTGACTATAAATAGCACTTTTTTAAGGAAGATTAAAGAAAGTGTATAAAAAAAGAGAAATTTACTCCGATTAAATTAAAAAAAATATTATCTGATATTTTTTAAGAAAAAAATAATTATAATCATTACATCTTATGAAGAAATATTTTACAAAAAGGGATTATCTATGATTAAAACAATTTTATCAATAGCTATCATAGCTGTGGTATTTAGTGGCTGTGTTGGAACAGTTATTGCAACAAATAGTGTTAAAGACAGTAAGGCTTCTACTGTTCTTAATGCAAAATGTGAAAATGATTTAAATAAAACAAAAGAGGATATTAATAAAGCTGTAATTAAAAATAAAAAATAATTCTGTTGTGGGCAAAGCCCACAAAACTACAAAGCCTTAATTGCTGTAATAGTTGCTTCTAATGAAGCCATATCACTAACATTAAAATGTGGTTTTTTAGTCGCTTTTCTATTTAAACCTTTCAATACATTTCCTTGTCCAAACTCAATATAACAATCAACCTCATCGTCAATATTTGCCATAGAGTGTTTATACTTTACAGGAAGAACCAACTGTTGTGGAAGTAACTCTAACGCTTCTGCTTTTGTAGAGTATGCTTTAGCTGTAACATTAGAGATAACAGGAGCAGTAAATTCATCTTTAATCATCTCATTTAATTTTTCAGCCAATGGTGCAGAAGCACTCTCTAAAAGTGGACAGTGAGAAGCAACAGACATATCAAGTAAAATAGCTCTTTTTGCTTTTGCCTCTTTTAGAATCGGAGCTAAAGCTTCTAAATCTTTTTTAATCCCTGCAATAACAATTTGACCATCAGCATTATAGTTCACAGCCCAAACCTGAAGACCTGCATCCCGTTGCTCTTGACAAATCTGCTCAACAACTTCATCTTTAAGACCTAAAGAGACCATCATTCCAACCTCTTGTTTTGAACATGCCTCTGCCATAAGTTTACCACGAAGATTAACCAACTCTACTGCATCAATTGCATCCAATGCACCACTGGCTACCAGTGCAGAGAACTCTCCTAATGAGTGTCCCATAGTAAGTGTTGGTTTAATATCTATAGCATCTGTAAACAACTTATGAGCAATGGTTGCTACCAATAAGATGGCTGGTTGAGTAAACTCTGTTTGACCCAAATTATCATTCTCTTCAAAAAGAAGATTCTCAAAATCAATCCCTGTTCTCTTACTTGCATCTGCTACCATTGCTTTTGCAACTTCTGAATTTTCAAAGAAATCTTTTCCCATTCCTACTGCCTGAGAACCTTGACCTGCGAATAAAAATGCACATTTAACTGACATATTTTAATCCTTAATTATTATTTTTTGGCATTTTATCAAAATGGTCATTACGCCATAATGAATAGAGCATATTTAGCATCAGTTGCATTAAATCCAAAGCCAACCAAAGGTTTTGGCTCATGCTCTTGGCTTACTGCCAACTTAACCTCATACATCATCATATCCATATCTAAAATAAGTAGATGTTTTACCAACTCACCAATGGTTAAAGGTGTACTCTCTCTATCAATGGTTAAGATTAACTCTTTAGAGATTTTATCTATATAAAATGTGCCAACGGGTGCTTCTCCTGCATAGATTAAATCCTCTTTTTTATCTGGATTCTCTTTAAGTAACATACCTGAAATGGTATAATTCTCTTCATTTTGAATACTCTCTCTAATATCTTCTATTAAATCTATAATTACTTTCATCTCTTTCCTTGTTTATGCACGTCCTGTATAACTATAAAGTAAAGCACTCTTTAAACGCTTAAAAATTGCCCACATGTCTCGACGTTGAATAGCAAAACAACCATGACTTCGTCCACCACGCTTAACATATTTAGCAGGATGAACAATCACATCCCGTCCACCCTTTCTTGAAGGGTAACCCACCTTACGATTTGACTTCTGTAAACCTTTTACAGAGAGATAACGATAATGTTTCTTTTTGGTTTTTCCAATAGAAGAGCCTACCTTAAAAAAACCATAAGGGGTCATGTATGAACCTGCTCTATTACTAGAGTGTCTCACTTTTCCACCAACTGCACCAGAACGTTTTCCATGGGCTATCTTATGGCGATAGACTTTTCCATTTTTAAGATTAATAATATAAAGACGTTTTTGATTGGCTGTTTTTGTATAATCAGCAATAGCAAGATATTTTCGTGAAAGAGACTTCTTTCTCCTATTTTTTCGATAATAAGAGAATGCTTTCCTCAATGCACTCTTATTAATGTTACTCTTCTTAGCAACTTTTTTATAAATCTTCTGTAAATGCCTCTTTGAATACTCTTGTGCAGTAACCATCTCACTAAAGATGGTTACCAACAGTATCAATAGTAATAATTTTCTCAAATTTTTCCCTTTTTTAATAAAATCTTGACATAATAGTTAAATTATATTAAAGTAAAGAGTGATTGAACTTAATGATGCCCCTCTTTTTTATCTTTAGATTCAATTTTTTTAAGTCGAATTTTACCTTTAAACTGCTCTCCAAAGTAGCCTTCATTTGCCATCCATTTATAAATTTCAGCAGCAATAGGACCTGCTGTACTACCTCCATGTCCACCATGTTCAACCAATATAGTAACAACATATTTAGGATTTTCAAAAGGAGCATAAGTTGTTAACCATGCGTGAGAACGACTATAGTAGTCCAATTGAGACTCGTGCATTCTCTTCTTTTCACCTTGTGGAATAGAGACAACTTGAGAGGTTCCTGTTTTTCCTGCAACAACAATAGGCAGATGAGACATGGTTCTTCGTGCTGTTCCTCGTGGATGATTACAAACATCATACATTCCCAAGCGAATGGTATTCAGATATTTATGATTTACCTCAAAAGTTCTATATTCAGGCTCAACAATCTTATCTACAATTTGATGAACAAAATGGGGTGTAGGTAATTTTTCAGTAGCCAAGAAAGCCGTATACCGTGCTATCTGTAGAGGTGTTGCTAAATTATACCCTTGTCCAATTGAAGAGATAACTGTCTCTCCTCTATACCACGGCTGTTTAAAACGTTTCATCTTCCACATTTTATCAGGAACAATACCTTTTGTCTCTCGTGGTAAATCAACTCCTGTCTTCTCACCTAGACCCAATTTATGTAAACCTTTTGCCATGGCATTAATACCTGTACGAAGACTTTTATTATAGAAATAGACATCACAACTTTCACGTATTGCTTGTCGCAGACCAACCTGTCCATGTCCATAACGAGACCAACATCTAAACTTATGTTTACTTTTTCCCATAGTAATGTAACCTTTACAATACTCTGATTGGTCAAGTGATGTTCCTGCATTGGCAAAAGCGAGTGCCATTGCCATTTTTATACCCGAACCAGGAGGATATGCACCTGAAACAATTTTATTGGTAAACGGATGGTTAAAATCGGTAATAAGTGCTTTCCAATCTTTTCCAGAGATACCACCAACAAAAATATTAGGGTCATAAGAGGGATAAGAGACACCTGCTAAAATATCTCCATTCACATTCATAACAATAGCCACACCAGCTTGATCAACAAAAAGTTCATTAATTCGTTTTTGAAGATCTAAATCTATATTTAAAATCAAATTTTGATCTTCGAGAGGTGCTTTTTTCTTTATCTCTGCAACCTCTTTGTTTCTAGCACTTACTTTTACCATACGGTAACCCAATTGCCCTTGTAGAACCTTATTGTATTGTCTCTCTAAACCTGTTTTTCCAATAACCCCAACAGTTTCAGCCACACCTATAGGTTTCCCTTTATCTGTTTTTTCTATAGAGTTCTCTTCTCTATCTTTTGCATTTTGTCTCTTATTTGAACGCCCAACATAACCAACAATATGTGTTGCCATAGAACCAGAGGGGTACATTCTTTTGGTTTCAGACTCGATTTTAAGCAATTTATTAATACTTAATTTAGGATAGGCACCAATCATCTCATCATAACTTATAAAATCAACAATAGGAATAAATCTATGATTATAAGGAGAGTTTTTACTTATATATTTAAGAAGCAGTTTATTTCTCTCTAAAGTAGGGAATTCATCTGTAATGGTATTGATGGTTTTAAGCAAATTTTCTTTTACATACCGATGAAAGAGTTTTGTCTGATTTAAATCAGGAAACCTCTTAACAATACGAAGCATTCTCTTTCCAAACTCTTTTTTAGTACCTCTTAAAATCTTCTTTAATTTTGTTTTATTAATATCTGGAAATTCTGTAGTAATATAATTGATTGTTGTTTTTAATTTTTCGTATCTATATTTGGACATATTGGGTGCCAATTTTATAGAAAAACCGATGTCATTGACTGCCAAAAGCTTTCTATTTCTATCTAAAATCTCACCACGAACAGGCTTAATAAAATATTTTCGTTCAATATTCATCTGAGCCAAATGTTCATAATAATAGTTAGACTTTACACTAATCTGATAAATTTTAGAGATAAGCATAATCCAAAAGAGTGCAAAAATAACAAAAATAATACTAAATCTCATAAAAAGACTCCTATCAATATATCAACTACAATATAATAGACCAGTAGCATATCGGCAACAACACTGGATGTATCAAAGATAATATCATATAAAAAAAGTCCCAAATAATAAGAAAAATCAATAATAACCATCAATACGAAAAGAAGACAGATACGACAACGAATCAAAAGTTTTAAACTGGAGTAGACAAAGGCATAAACCAAAATAATAAGAAAAAATGATAAAAAAAGTGGTAAAGATGAGTTTAACTCTAAATTAATTAGATAAAAAAAACCACTCCAAGCATAAAAAGTATTTTTCTCAAAATTAGAGATGATAACATAACCTGCCAATCCAATAAGAGGTGGGAGCATTGTATATATAGAGACTAAAAAAGGATAAAAGAGTACAAAAAACAGTAAAAATATTTTTTGCACTATTGTTAATCCCTGATTATCTAAACTTTGAAATCTATCCATTTATTTATCCTAATTTATAAACCAAAGAGATTTCATTACATACAGGAAAATGAATACACTTTATACAATCCGCCCAAATTTTATGCTCAGGAATACTCTCTTTAGCAATTTCTATAAAATTTAATTTTATAAAAAATTGAGGTAAATAGGTCAAAACCAATACCTCTTCTATTACCTGTAACTCTTTTGCTTCATCAAGTGTAAACTCAACTATTTTTCGACCAATATTTTGACCACGATAACCATCTAAAACAATAAGGGAACGAATCTCTGCCAAACGAGAAGAGTGAATATGTAATGCACCATATCCAACCAACTTATTATCAATTTTTGCCAAGATATAAGAGCGTATATTGGTAGCAACCTCATCAGCATTTCGCTCTAAAATAATACCATCTTTAACATCCGAAACTACCATCTCTTGCATTTCAGGAATATCAGAAAGGGTTGCTTTAACTAATTTGACCACTCTTTTGCTCCAAAAATATGTTCAAATATCTTCTGATGCACTCTATCATAACCTATTCGCTTAGAGTTAGAGATGGTGATACAGTTAGGAAAAGCCTTTTTAAGTGCTGTCTTCTCTTTTTGATTTAGTTTGTCTATTTTTGTAAAGACATCCAAATAGAGTTGGTCTCCACGAATAAACTTTTTTACATACTCATGTACATCTTTATCTATCTGTGCGTTTGGGTGTCGTGCATCACGAAGATGAATAAAAACCCGTATAGAGACACGATGCTTAATAAAATCAACCAAATTCTTCTGCCATGCCCCTTTTAAATCTTTTGAAACCTTTGCATATCCAAATCCTGGTAAATCAACAAATCGAATCTTCCAATCCTCTTCATCATAAATATAACGAATATCAAAGAAATTAATCAACTGTGTTTTTCCTGGGGTAGCAGAAGATTTCGCCAAATTCTTTCGAGAGGTAAGCCCATTAATTGTTGAACTTTTTCCTACATTTGAACGTCCTAAAAAGACCACTTCACTCACTGTATCTTCTACACTATCGCCCAAAGCCTGTGCAGACTTTATAAACGATGCCTCAACTAATCTTGGTGTTGCCATTATTTCCTATCCTCTATCTCAAATCTAAAATGAACAGGTTGCTTTTTTGCACCCTTAATATCTGCTAAACCCGTTTTTAAATCTAACTCAATCGATTCAGCTTTAATCGTTCGATTATTTGTATGATCTATCAAAACCACTTTTCCATAAAAAAAATACTTAGAGCTGTTTGGAGAGTAGATAACCTTGTTGGTTTTCCCAGTATAGTGTATACCATTTTCAGTCAAGTCAAAACGCACTTTTCCTTTAGCCTCATACTTGACAGCTTTTCTCTTTTTATTAAAATAGACGGTAATTTTTTCTGACTTAAACTCATTGTTTCCCTGCTTAATTTCAGCATTTCCCTCAAAATATGCTACTTTATTAATATTATTAGCATAAAAGTGATTGGCTTTAATATCGACGACATCTGCGAAAAGAGTAGAGGAAAAAAAGAAAATAGAGAAGATAAATAATTTTTTCATAAATAGACCTAATTTTTAAACGTTATTATAGCGTCTTTAAAAAAAATGATAAAGCATTTAAACCGTAAAAAAATGACAATTTGACATATTCTATCACTTCTTTTTGATTATCTGTTAGAATAAGCGTAAAAAAGTGCCAAAAAAGGTGAATTGTGCTTAAGTTTCAAAATATTATGAATCGAATTAAAAAAATTATCCATCAAGAGACACAAAAGAGAGTTTATGACAAAGAACTTGCCAAAGCTTTGGGCTTAAAACCTACACATTATGCTGTAATCAAGAAGAGAGACCGTATCCCATATGAGGCAATTACCCAGTTTGCTTATAAAAAAGATATATCTTTAAACTGGATATTCTTTGATAAAGAAGATGCTATAATTCCACCAATTAAATAAGGATTGTCTATCTATGAAAAAACACTATTCATCTATTATCTCAAGTGGCTTTGGCGTTTTTGCCTCAAAAGAGTTCTCTAAACCTATACAAAAGGTTATCAATCACGGTTATGTAAAACTTATGGGGCTTGATATGAGCGATTTTCAAAACCCAAGTAGCTACCCAACCCTAAACAAACTCTTTACACGTGCTTTTGTAGAACCAAAAGAGATTACAAAAGATGAAACTGCTATGATTTCTCCTGTCGATGCGTTGGTTACCGATTTTGGTGAAATTGTTGATGGAAAAGCGTATCAGATTAAAGGTATGGAGTACAATCTATCAGAACTTTTTGGAGAGTACCATAAAGAGGCATCAGAGGCTATAAATGGTGGTCAATTTGTTAATCTCTATCTCTCTCCTAAAGATTATCACCGATACCACACCCCTGACAGATTGACCATAAAATCTTTAACCCATATCCCAGGGAAACTCTATCCTGTCAATTTTCCTCTATTAAGAAATAAAAAGAATCTTTTTATAGAGAATGAACGTGCTATTATAGAGTGTACCGACAGAAAAGGACGTACCTTTGTTATGGTTTTGGTAGGAGCATTAAATGTAGGAAAGATGATTATCACTTTTGAAGATGCCATTAAAACAAATTCAGATATAAGAGAACCTCATCACTACACCTATGAAAATTTAACTTTAGAGAAAGGAGAACTTTTTGGATGGTTTGAGATGGGTTCAACCATATTACTTTTCAGTGAGAAAGGTGCATTTGAACCAAAATTAGAGATTAACCAAAAAGTTAAATTTACAGAGAAAATAGGAGAGATTAACTAATGAAAAAAGCAGTAATTTTTGATATGGATGGAACATTAGTAGATAGCTCTGTAACAATAGTAAATGCCATTAATTATGTAAGAGGTAAACTCAACCTAGAACCATTAGAGACCAATCTTATTTTAGAAAAGGTAAACGACCCCGATTTAGACCCTGCTAGGTATTTTTATGAAGTTCCTGCATTTACACCTCAACATGAGGCGTGGTTTTCAGATTACTATACAGAGAATCATGAAAAAGAGTTACAACTTTATAACGGCGTAAAAGAGTTATTAGAGTCTCTAAAATCAAAAGGTTTTAAACTTGCCATTGCCACCAACTCTTATAGGGGTTCAACCATTGAGTCACTCTCTCATCTCAATATTATAGAGTACTTTGAATCACTTGCTTGTTACGATGATGTCGGCAGAGGAAAACCTGCACCTGATATGCTAGAAAAAAACCTAAAAGATTTAGAATTAAATGCAGAAGATACCGTTTTTGTAGGTGACAGTGAACGTGATTTATTGGCAAGTAATAGTGCCAAAATTGACTACATTATGATAAATTGGGGTTTCTCAGACTATGAAGATGCTATTCATAGCATCACCGAGCTAGAGAAAGCCATTTTAAAGGCATAAAGATGATAAAGTTATCAAAAGCAACCATTACTGACATTACCTCTGTAATCTTTATAGGGATAGGTATCTCTCTACCAGACCCCTACTCTCTGCCTATTCTAGCGATTGGTCTTTTTGCCTTTTCAGGAGCAGTTACCAATCAAGTCGCCATCTATATGCTCTTTAACAGAGTTCCCCTACTCTATGGTTCAGGTGTAATAGAGAATAACTTTGAGACATTCAAAGGCTCTATCAAAGATATGATTATGAAGCAGTTCTTTAACCAAGAGCAGTTAACAGCATTCTTTAAAAGTGAAGAGCAAAAAATAGACCTAGCCCCCTTAGTAAAATCAGCTGACTTCTCCCCTGCCTTCAATGCCCTTAGCCAAAGTGTTATGGAGTCAAAGTTTGGAGAGATGTTAAATATGTTTGGTGGAGAGAAAGCCTTAGAGAGCATGAGAGAGCCTTTTGCCAACAAACTAAAATCGGCTGTAGTAGGCATAGTAAGTTCAGACACTTTCAAGACCCAAATGAACCACCACCTAGAGAGTTCATCTTTAAATGATGACCTAAGAAAATCTGTAGAAAAATTGGTAACCAACAGACTAAACGACCTAACCCCAAAAATGGTAAACGATTTAGTACACGAACTAATCCACAGCCACCTAGGATGGCTTGTTGTTTGGGGTGGAGTATTTGGTGGTCTTATTGGATTGGCTTCTTCTTTTGTTTTATAAAAGAATCTAATTTATCGACTATTTAACAAAAGTTATATCTATTATTGGTCGATAAATCCTTGCCTAATCATAAACATCATCCATATCAAAGTCATAATCAGGCTCAATCAAAGGGACAGAGTCTAGAGAAGATTTATCTACCTCATAAGAGGATAAATCGTACTCTGCTCCTTGGTAAAATCTCTGCTCTTTGGCAAACTTCTCCTCTTTTTTTATCTGCTCTTCTAGCTGTTTTGCCTCTTTTTTTGCTTTAGAAGCAGAGGTGTTGTTATTCTCTATAACTGTACTGTTATTCTCTGTACTGTTTGAGTCTGCATAGAGAGAGGTGAAAGCAAGGATGGAAGCCAAGATTAATACTCTTTTCATAATTTTACCTTATTATTATTTTTACTTTAAATTATAATAGTATAGCGTAAAATTATTCTCTATAGCTTATCTTTATTGAACCTCTTTAAACTTAAATCCGTTCTCTTTTAAAATTTTTCTTACTTCATTTTGATGCTCTATACCTTTTGTCTCTAGTGATACGGAAACAACAGCGTCTCCAAACTCTAAAGCAATAGAGGTTCTATCATAACCGATATGAACAATATTTGCACCTACTGTGGTAAGAAGCTCTGTAAACATCATTAGTGAACCTGGCTTGTCTACCATTACGACAGAAAGTTTCATCTTACGGCTTGATTTGACCAAACCTTTTTCTATGATAAGTGATAACATGGTTACATCTATATTTCCACCACTTAAAACAACACCTATTTTTGAGCCTTTTGGTAATTTTATTTTATTGTGCAGGAGTCCTGCTACTCCTACCGAACCAGCACCCTCTACCAAGAGTTTCTGTTTCTCTAATAGAAACAGAATTGCAGATGCAATCTCATCTTCACAGACCAACTCTAAAGCATCAACCTCTTGTAAGATATGTTCTAAAGTAATAGGAGAAGCATCACGAACAGCAATTCCATCGGCAATGGTTCTTACACTTTTTGTGCCAAGAGCCTTTTTTATATCAAAAGATTGTTTCATTGCAGGAGCACCTGCACTGGCAATACCTATTACTTTAATTTTTGGATTTATGGCATTAATGGCAACACCCATTCCAGCAATAAGTCCACCACCACCAACAGGAACAACAATAGCATCTAAATCTGGTTCTGCATTTAGCATCTCAACGGCAACGGTTCCTTGACCTGACATCACCTCATCATCGGTAAAAGGGTGAACAAAATCTTGCTTTTTTTCACTGGCATAAACCATTGCATATTCATATGCTTCATCATAGTTTGTACCTTTTAAAATAACATTTGCACCAAACTCTTTAACACCCTGAATTTTGTTTAGAGGTGTTGACTCTGGCATTACAATGGTTGCCTCTATTCCAAAATGTTTTGCAGAAAATGCCACACCTTGTGCATGGTTTCCTGCAGATGCAGCGACAACACCCCCTCTTTTACCCTCTTCTACCAATGTTGCAATTTTATTAAATGCCCCACGCAGTTTAAAAGCACCTGTACGCTGAAGGTTCTCTTTTTTTAAATAAACCTCATAACCACTTATATCTGAAAGTATCGGTGCATAAGAGAAAGGAGTATGGTGTATAACCCCATCTAATCTTTTTTGTGCATTTTTTATTGAATTTAAATCTAACATTTATCTTTCCCTAGCTATAGTATGGGCAGAATTATATCAAAAATAAGGATTATTCATGGAATGTGAAATGCCAAGAGTCAACTCAAATAGAGATGAGATGAAAAAATATTTTGAAGAGTGTAAAACAGTAGCTGTAATTGGATGTTCTCCTGATAATACAAAAGCAAGTAACCATGTAGCAGAGTATTTAAGAGATAATGGTTATAAAATGATACCTGTCTACCCAAAACATGATGAAATTTTAGGTCAAAAAGTATATAGAAGTTTAGCAGAAATTGATGTACCAGTAGATATGGTTGTTGTATTTAGAAAACCAAAAGCACTAGAGGCTGTTGCAGACGCTGTTATTGCAAGAGGCGATATAAAAGTATACTGGACACAACTTGGTCTTATTAACAATAACGCAGCTGACAGAGTAAAAGAGGCTGGAATTGCTGTAGTTCAAAACTACTGTGCTATGGTTGAACATAGAGCAATATTTGCATAATTAATAGAGTTTTCCCTTTAAATCAACATAGGTTAAATATACACGTAAATCAAACTCTAATTGATGATAACTTGGCTCAATATAGGTACAAAATTTATAAAAAGCCTTGTTATGCTCTTTCTCTTTAAAGTGAGCCAGTTCGTGGGTTACAATCATTTTTAAAAACGCTTCAGGCATATTTTTAAAGATAGTTGCTACTCTAATCTCATTTTTTGCTTTTAGTTTACTTCCCTGTACCCTTGAGATAAAGGTATGTGTACCCAAAGCATTTTTTATAACATTAATCTTTCCATCATAAATCACTTTTGAAAGGGTCTGCTTTTTTAAAAACTCATTTTTTAACTCTAGAGTATAATCATAAAGAGCTTTATCGGTCTGATACTGATGCTTATGTGGATATTTATCAAGAATATACTTTGAGAGTTTATCATTTTGGATTAAATCGCTTATAGCACTCTGTAGATGGGTAGGATAGTGATTTAGGTATTTTAAATTTTTCATTTTATTTTTCTTTGTTAATATTTAACTGTATTATACAGTTTTTCAGAGAAAAAAGCTCAAATATAAAAAATCCCATTTATTTTATATATAATAGCAAATTTACTTTTTAAAAAGGATAATTATGGGATTTATGAGCAATCTACTTGCCTGTATATGGGTAACCAAAGAGGAACGACAATTTAATGCACAAGTTAGAAAAGATGGTTTAGAGATAGCACTAAATAGATGTATAGACGAGATTAACAAAAAAATACCCTCTAAAGAGTTGGCTATAAAATTTGTTCTTCAAGAGCTTGATTTTGCAGAAAAAGAGGAGATTTTACCTCCTGATTTTATTTTAAATAGTGGTTTTCATAAACTTGAATACCAAAACGCATCAGATAGATTTAAAGAGAGTGAAATAGAACTCCTTCAGATTCAAACAATCTCTGATAACTTTTTAAGAAACATTAAAAATCAAAAAGAGATAATTGAATCTTTAACAACAATAATTGAAGAGACCATGTATCAATGGGAAATTGGTAAATACTCTCCTGCAAGAGCAGAAAAAGAGAAGATAGTAGAAGAGACCCCTCAACCAAAAATAGAAAAAAAGGAACAGGAAGATAAAAATATTATTATTGAAGAGATAGAAGAGCCTAAACCAATTCAATATGATAGCAACCGAGTCAATCATCTAATGGAAGAGTATAGTGATATTATAGGGGATATTATAACAGGAACACCCAACCCAAAAGAAGAGAGTAGAATAGAAGAGTTTAAAGAACATATCTCATTGGCAACAATAGAGGGTCATAGTGACCATGCTGTTGTATTGAGCTGTTTCTATGAACATAAAGAGCCATACAACAGACAATTACCTATCCAAGTAAGTGATATGAATGAAGTTTCATTAAACTTTTTTAGAAGTATTTTAAAAGGGTTTGCAAAGCAAGGTTTCTCTGAACCATTTCTTATTTATATGAAAGATAATAGAGAAGAGATATATCAATTGACTCAATAGAGAAATTAGCTACGCAAATGATGAATATTTCCATTTATTTGAGTTCTTTACAAGCTCATGTT
>Ga0256827_10000617_pt1 | contig 22439 bp, 26 predicted proteins | sample CV84metaG_FD_185977 | JGI IMG/M metagenome (GOLD analysis project Ga0256827, IMG submission 185977) | Hydrothermal vent microbial communities from East Pacific Rise, Pacific Ocean - CV84 | ecosystem: Environmental > Aquatic > Marine > Hydrothermal vents | place: Pacific Ocean: East Pacific Rise... | reverse complement strand
AAGGATACAGGTCGTGATAGATATATCATCACTACAGATGTAAGTAGTGCAAATATACCCTCAAGTGTAGAGTTAAGTGCTTAGTGTTTGTTTCTTATATTGAAGTTCTGATCTATAAGGAGAGGACGTAGCTTCTCTTTTATATCACCCTGAAATTCCATAAAATTGTTTTTGTAACTACCACCACATCCCAGTTTTTTCTTTAGCGTTTTTAGTAGTTGCAGTGCATACTCTTTGGTTAGTTGAAATTCACCAACAATTGTCACTACTTTACCTCTTCTTTTTTCTTTTTGGAAGTAAAGTGAGTGTTTATTTGGTTCTAAAATCTCATTTGAGATTTTAGTTTTTCTTGGTGATTGAACCTCTTTCCAACCATCTTTTATATCTGCACCGATAAATATATCTAGTTTTTTACCTCTACTCATTTGAGTTTTGTTGTATGACTTTTTGAGATAATACACTCATAGAGGAGGTATCATAGTGTTTATTTTTAACAGCTTCAAGGATATTGGCGTTAGAGTGTTTTGTGTGGTCATAAACTATAACTATAATTTCATCATTAAGTTGTAAAAATGTTTCTTCACCATATTTTGTATATCTTGTAGCACCTATACTGATAATAGCTTCTTTTGGATACTCACAAGCTATAATATACTCTTCTAGAGGTTCGAGTGGACCAAAATTTTCCTGAGTATTTATCTGATTTGTCATCCAGTCTGTTAATTTGGTATAAAAATAGCTATATCCAGATAGTTCTACATCTTCACCGTAGGGATGAATTTCTTCATCTCTTCTTAAAAAACTACATATGCTAAAATTATCCATAATTCCACCTATCTCAAACTTATCTATTTGAAAAAGTGTATTTGAAAAACCTTTTGATTCATGTCCCCAGTTTTTTTTGTCACTTATCTTATCTGCACCTTTTACTCTTATAGAAGCATCATTGTAAGAACCAAAATGAGTAGGAACTATAGAAGACACTCTACCAGCTGAATAGTGAACTTCACAAACTAAACCAACTTCTGGCTCAGCTTGAACATTTAAGTTGTCTTTTGGTAGTTTTAAGAAGTCAGCAGATAAAGGATAGGTATGAAGTATCTGTTTGGCTTTTAGTTGTGCTTCATCAACAGGATTTACAACTCTTGGAAGATAAAAAGGGAACATACCTTTTGGTGCTGCTTCCTCTTCAGTTATCACATCTTTAAAATCTTCAGCTTCTCCAGCTTGATCAAGGTGAAGTGCAAAATTACCTGCTATACCTAAGCCTAGATATTTTTTATATTTTGCCATTATATTTTTCCTTGTTCTTTCGCTTCTGCAAACTCTTCATAAGTGCCATGGAAATCAACATATGTTTTATCATCTCTAAGTTCTATGATTCTAGTCGCAAATGCATCAAGTAACTCTCTATCGTGAGATACACAGATAACATTTCCGTTAAATTCATGTAGTGCTTCACCTAGTGCAACGATAGCTTCAAGGTCAAGGTGATTTGATGGCTCATCAAGAACTAAAAAGTTTCCACCCTCTAGCATCATTTTACTTAGCATCATACGGTGTTTTTCACCACCAGATATAGAAACTACAGACTTTTCTTGTTGCTCACCATTGAAAAGCATACGACCAAGACAGTTTCTTATCTCTGCTATTTCACGTTTAGGATCAAATGCACGAAGCCAATCATAAAGTGTACCATCCCCTTCAATAATATCTGCTGTATCTTGAGGGAAGTAGGAGTTTTCTATAGTAGCACCCCAGACAACCTCTCCAGAAGTTGGTTTAATCTCTTCCATAAGTATTTTTACAAGTGTAGTTTTACCAACACCATTTCCACCTATAAGTGCTATCTTCTCACCTGGATTTACTTTGAAGTTGATATCTTTTAAAACTTCATTGTCTCCGTAAGAGTGGCAAACATTTATAACATTTAGAGCCTCATCACCCATAACACGTTTTGCTTTGAAAACTATAGATGGGTCACGACGAGAAGATGGTTTTATATCCTCTATCTGAAGTTTATCAAGTTGTTTTTGACGAGAAGTTGCTTGTTTTGCTTTAGATGCATTTGCAGAGAAACGTCTAACAAAAGCTTCTAGTTGTTCTTTCTCTTTTTGTTTTTTTGCATTGTCTAGTTCAAGTTGTTTAGCCATAACATTTGCAGCTATATACCAGTCATCATATGTACCTGTAAACTCACGAATCTTTTGATAATCAACATCAAGTATATTTGTTACAACTGCATTTAAAAAGTGTCTATCGTGAGAGATAACAACCATAGTACCTTCGTGACGTTGTAGTTCATTTTCAAGCCATGAGATAGTTTCTATGTCAAGGTTATTGGTAGGTTCATCTAGAAATAAAACATCAGGTTTTGGAAAAAGTACTTGAGCAAGTAAAACTTTAAATTTATCTGCACTATCTAGCGTAGACATTAAATCGTTATGATTTTCAACAGGGATACCAACATTTGCAAGGATTTTACCTATATTTACATCATATTCATATGTTGGATCTTCTTCAACACAGATAGTTTCTAGTTCTGCTAATCTATTGTTTGTAGCATCATCTTCAAAGTCACCAGTTACATAAAGTTCCTCTTTTTCTTTTATAGCATCATAAAGACGTTTATTACCATAAAGAACCGCATCGATGATAGTAAAATCTTCAAAAGCAAATTGATTTTGTCCTAAAACACCAACTTTATTTGCTTTTGGTATGATCACTTCACCATCATATTCATTTATTTGTCCACTTAAAATTTTTAAAAAAGTTGTTTTACCCGCACCGTTTGCACCGATAAGACCATAACGTTTATGACGGTCTAGTTTAAGATTTATCTCTTGAAACAAAACTCTATTTCCATAACGCATAGTTAGATTTTGTACTGTTACCATTATTTAGCCTATTTGTGTAATATATTTTTCTTTATTATAGCTAAAAAATAGTAAAAATTTGGTTATGATACTGTTATGCAAATAAGAGAAATGAGTTTAAAAGAACTAGATATAGTCTATGGTGTTGTAAAACAACTTAGAGTGGATTTATCATATAATGAGTTTGAAGACCTGATTTATGATATGAGACATATGGAGTATAAGATGCTTGGCATTTTAGAACGGGGGGAGTTGATCAGTTATGCTGGAGTTGCTATACAAACAAACCTTTATCATAAACGTCATCTTTATGTATTTGATCTAGTAACGGATATAAAATATCGTTCACAAGGATATGGGAAGACTATGCTTGATTACCTTGTAGATTTTGCAAATATTTCTATGTGTAAAAATATAGTTTTATCCTCTGGCTTTGCAAGAAAAGATGCCCATATTTTTTATCAAAAACATGGATATAAGAAAAAAAGTTATGTTTTTTTAAAAGAGCTAACCTAAGCACAACATTTTTTGTACTTTTTTCCACTTCCACATGGGCATAACTCATTTCTTTGTATCTTTGTATTTAGGATTTCTCCGTTATCATACTTGTATTGAGAATCAACTAAAATAAATTTACTTATTTCATGTAAAACACCAAGCTGATTATCCTCTTTGAAGTATGCTTTAAACTCAACTGTATCATCATATGCATCTATTATTTCAAGTTTTAACCATTCTATATTTGTTGGTATAGTTAACTCTTCTAGTGTTTGATGTGTAGAGGTATCAGCGATATATTGCCAATCTTTTTTTACAAACGCCTCATATCTGCTTATCATAAGTTCTTTAGGTGTCATAGGCTTCACTTTTGTTTCTTTTTTGTTATACTAGCATATATTTAATACAATGGATAGCAAATGAAAACAAAGTCACTTTTTATATCAGCACAGGGTATTAACTCTGGAATGTTATTTATCTCTATGTCTATGATGGAAATTTTAAAGAGAAATATACATAGGGTTGCTTTTTATAGACCAATTATTTATAAAAATGATATTAGAGATGGTGATATCAGTTTTATGCTTGAGAGGTATAATCTAGATATGAAGTATGAGGATACTTATGGTTGTGATGTTGAGTACGTAGAGAGAATGGTTTCTCAAAATAAAACGAATGAGTTGATAAATGAGCTTTTAAGTAAATTTAAAAAACTTGAAAAAGAGTATGATTTTGTTCTTTGTGAGGGGATTAGAAAATCATTTATAAATTCAAATATCAACTTTGATATAAATATGAAATTAGCTCAAAATTTTGGTTCATCTTATATAAATATTATCAATGCTAAATGGGATAGTGCAGAGGAAGTATATGAAAGTATATTGATAGAAAATAAAACATTAGAACAGACAGGTTGTGCTCATTTCGCAACTTTTGTAAATAGACTTAGTGATGAAAAAAAATCTTATTTGGAGAAAAGATTAAAAGATTATAAATATACAACATATCTTCTAAGTGAAGTTGAAGAGTTAAGCCTTGTAAGTATACAAGATGTTATCGATTCTATAGGTGCAATCCCAATTTTATTATCTGAAGAAGATCATACTAGAAGTATAAGAAAGGTAAAAGTTGCTGCACTATCTTTAGATAATTTTTTAGAACATATAGAAGAAGATGACCTTGTTGTTGTCCCTGCAGATAGGTCAGATATTATATTAGGTTTACTTGGTGCATTGTACTCAAAATCTTATCCAAATATTTCATGTATAGTATTTCCTTTTGATATGAAAGCTCATCCAAATATTCAAAAACTGATCTTTGGTTTAGAAACATTTAATATCCCTATACTTTCTGTAAAAGCAGATACATATGAAACTGCACGTGCTTTATCTAAGATACATTCACGAATAAGAGTAAACTCTACTAGAAAGATAGCGTTATCTCATGGACTTTTTAACTCTAGTGTTGATACATCTTATATAGAAAAAAAGATACAAACTTCTCAAAATGAGATAATGACTCCTCTTATGTTTGAATATAAACTCTTTGATATAGCATCATCAAATAAACAAAGGATAGTCTTACCAGAGAGCTCAGATGAGAGAGTACTTCGTGCCGCAGAAATTATATTGCATCGTGGTGTTGCAGATATTATACTTATAGGTAAAGAGGATGAAGTTAAAGAAAATTATCTTAGACTTGGATTAGATCTCTCTAACGCCAATATTATAGATCATTGTAATTCTGTACTGATGAAAGAGTTTGTAGATAAGTTTTATGAAATAAGAAAGGCTAAAGGTTTAACGATAGAAGCTGCACAAGATGCTATGATTCATATAAATTATTTTGCTACTATGATGGTTGAACTTGGGTACGCAGATGGTATGGTAAGTGGAGCAATACACTCTACTGGTGATACTATACGTCCTGCACTACAAATCATAAAAACAAAAGAAGATGTATCTGTTGTTTCAAGTGTTTTTTTTATGTGTTTAGAGACAAAGGTACTTGTTTATGGAGATTGTGCCGTAAATCAGGATCCTAACGCCAATACTTTGGCAGATATAGCCAAAGCATCAGCTAATACTGCAAAATCTTTTGGGATAGATCCAAAAATTGCTATGTTGTCTTACTCTACAGGGGAGAGTGGGACAGGTGTTGATGTAGATAAGGTTAGAGAGGCTACAAAGATTTTAAAAGAAAAAGAACCTACTCTTTTAGTAGAGGGTCCTATACAGTATGATGCAGCTGTAAATGAAGCAGTTGCAAAGAAAAAATTACCAAATTCAAAGGTTGCCGGTATAGCAAATGTACTTATCTTTCCAGATTTAAATACTGGAAATAATACATATAAAGCGGTACAAAGAAGTAGTGGAGCTATAGCTATAGGACCTATACTTCAGGGGTTACGAAAACCTGTAAATGACTTAAGTCGTGGATGTTTAGTAGCAGATATAGTAAATACAGTTGCAATTACTGCTATACAAGCGGGGCAAAAATAATGAAGATAGCAGTTATAAATGCAGGAAGCTCATCATTAAAATTTAAACTTTTTGATATGCCAAGTGGTAAAGTTTTAAGATGTGAACTTGTGGAACATATAGGGGAAAAAGGTTCTAGTATAGAATCTCATCATCAAGCGCTTGATAGTTTAGATATAGATTTTCAAACACTTGATGCGATAGGTCATAGAGTTGTACATGGTGGAGAGAAGTTCTCTAACGCCAATATTATTACAAATGAGGTAATAGAAGCTATAAAAGAGCTTATACCACTTGCTCCTTTACATAATCCAGCAAATTTAGAGGGGATAATAGTAGCAAAGGAACATGCTGGTCATATCCCTCAAGTAGCAGTTTTTGATACTGCTTTTCATTCAACTATGCCAGAGGAAGCTTATCTTTATGCCTTACCTTATGAGATGTATGAGAAGTTTAATATTCGTCGTTATGGCTTTCATGGAACATCCCATTCTTTTATCTCAAAAAAGGCTATATTGGCGTTAGCTCAACCTATGGAAAAAACAAATCTTATAACTTTACATCTTGGGAATGGGGCAAGTGTTTGTGCGATAAAAAATGGTAAAAGTATAGATACTTCTATGGGATTTACCCCTCTTGAAGGGCTTGTGATGGGAAGTAGAAGTGGAGATATAGATCCTGCTATAGTTTTATATCTACAAAGGGAATTAGGATTAAGTATTGATGAGGTAGATAAACTATTAAATAAAAAATCAGGACTTATTGGTATATGCAATGAAAATGATGTACGTGAAATCATTAAAAGTAAAGATAAAAGGTCATTATTGGCGTTAGAGATGATGATAAGACGTATACAAAAGTATATAGGTTCATATATGGTGTTATTGCAGAGAGTAGATGCTGTAGTATTTAGTGGTGGTATAGGTGAAAACTCAGAGTATATCCGAAAAAGGGTTATGGATAATGTTCAACTTAAAGATATAAAAACTCTTGTTATTAAAACAGATGAAGAGTTAGAGATAGCAAATGAGTGTATAAATATAATTAAGTAAAAATTACTTTTTAGTTTTAGAATTTAGTCTTTTGGCTATATTCTTTAGGTTTATGGAGATTTTTAAAAATTCTATATAATTATCTACTTTTACTATAGCATTATAATTTTTGTTGTTTATATCTTCAACATATTTTGAGATTGTACTTATATCATTTGTTAGTTTAGTTAGTTTTTGTTTTATATATATACCAAGCGTACTAAATACTATAATATATACTAAAAACAGTATAAACCATGAACTGTGAAATATATCTATGAGTAGATAAGATATAAAAAAAAGTCCTAAAAAACTGATACTTAAAATAAATATAATTTTTTTAAAGAAATCTTTTTCTATACTTAACAAAGTTTATATCCAATACCACGAACACTTTGTATATAATCCTTCGTTTTATCAGGATCTATTTTTTCTTTTAGTCTATTTATGGCTACATTTACTGTTTTGTATTGATAGTTTTCACTATCTTTCCAAACATTTTCTAGTAGATAATCTCTATCTAGTATGCTATTTTTGTTTAGTATGAATTCAGATAAAAGATCAAACTCAAGTTTGGTTATCTCTACTTGTTTTTGATCTACAAATAAGGTTCTCATATCTTTATCCAATATCAAATCCCTATAAGAAATCTTATCTGTATGAAGTTTTTTTGATGTTCTTCTTAGGATAGATTTTATTCTTAAGATTAGTTCTTTCATGTTAAATGGCTTTGTGAGATAGTCATCTGCACCTCTTAAAAATCCCTCTTCTATATCTTCATCACTATCTTTTGCACTTAAAAAGATTACAGGTGTGTTTATAGCTTTTTTACGTAGAGATGCAACAAATTCTGAACCTTCTGTATTTGGAAGATTTCTATCCATTATCATTAGATCTATATCCTCTTCGTAAAGGATTTGTTCTACTGTTTTTGTATCTAAAAATCCTATTGTATCGAAGCCTTCCTTTTGTAGATTGTATTCTAAAAGTTCTAAAATATCTTCTTCATCTTCTACGATTACTATCTTGATATTCAATTTAATAGCCTTTTATATGAGAATTTATATTTGATATTATAGCAGATTTATTTTACATAAAGCCTATACATTATATAATAAAGAAAACAGAGAAAAAGGAGTCTACGATGTATGTATCATCATATAGTACTTATATCAGTACAAGTAACTCTGATAAAACTCAAAAAAGTAGAGAGGCTTCAAGAGAAACAGAGGGTTCTAAAAGTTCGAAATCAACCTTCTCTTTACCATCTACAGAACAAGTTTTGGTCTCTGGTACTCATAAACTTCCTATAAGTTATATCTCAAACTACAAAGCATTAAGTACTCGTCAACAACTCCAAGAACAGTTGCAACAAAAACATTCACAACTAACAAATGCAAAAACAAAATTTACAAAAATAAGTGCGATGAATAGTGCTCAGGTTTCTTATGCTGAAAATTCACATATGTTTCCTCTTATCTCAAAACCTAAAATGACACTTGATCAAACTCCTAAAATAAGTAAAAGACTTCCTGAAGATGCACAGAAAGCCTCAGAAAGTGTTTTAAAACGTCATATGGTAAATATATATGCTTCAAATGACAACTATTATAAAATTACTGCTGCTTAATCTTCCTCATACTTAAGATTTGATATATTTCTGTTAAAATATTTACAAAGGCTATAAAATGATTAAAAAAGCTCTTTTATTTAGTACTATTGCTATATCTTCAGTATTACAGGCGACTGATAGTCCATTACCGATAAGTGCTCTAAATCAGTATGCAAATACTTTGGTGACTTCACCTTCTCAAATATATACAGATATTAAAAATTCTAATAGTAATTTTAAAGTTGGAACTGATGTTTATGTAAGTAGTACTTATAATTTTGTAAATATCCCTGTCTCTTACGTTTATGATAATAAGTTTGGAGTAAGTGTTTATCTACCATATATAGAGTCTGACTTTGATGGAAGAGATACGCAAAATGGGGTAGGTGATGTTACATTTGAGGTTTCATTTAATGCAGGTAGTTTTGATGTTTATCCGCAAGAGGAAAATAATATTTTTGGACTTCGTTATACTCAAGATACTGGTGATGAAAAGAAGGGTCTTGGTATGGGGGCTTCAAGTATAGCTATATTTTGGGATACAAATATCATCTTGGATGAGTGGTCTTTTTATGGTAGTTTATTGTGGACTTACTATATAAGTGATGTTGAAACGTATGGTATGAGCTATACTCCTGGATATGAAGATATGTTTTTTATCGGTGCTTCACATAAATGTTTACTTAGTGATAAGGTAGATACTGCATTAAAGTTAAATTGGCAGTATAAAGGTGAAGATGAGCTAGATAATGGGGCAGATATTGATAATAGTGATTATAATATAGTTGATGTAACACTACAATGGAAAAGTGATAAGTTAATAAAAGATATTCCAGTTCAAGCTGGTGTTAAAATTCCTATATGGAACTCAAATGCACACGATAATGAATTTTTATTTTTTGTAGGTATTGGTGGATTATTCTAGTTTAGCTTATAGTTTTTTTTCTACAAACATTGAACATTCTATCCCACTGCTTTTAAAAACCACCATGGATGGTATCTGTGGTGATTTAAAACCATAGGCTTTGCAGCCGTGAGGTTTTTGAGCTTCCCATGTTACAAAATAATATATACATTTTCTACAGTTTATTCTTTTCATCAAACCCTCTTTAAATCTAAAGAATTTTACCATATTTAGATAGAATATAAAAATAAAACTTTAAAGAGAATCATATGGATAAAATATTACTAATGTTACAACTTCAAAACCAGCTAAATGATGCAACAAATGGTGAAGAGTGGGTAAAAGGTACAACGAAAAATGGCAAACATATAAATTGGAAACGTTGTATATATATGGAATGTGCAGAGATGGTGGATAGTTTTTCATGGAAACATTGGAAAAGTATAAATAAAGAACCAGATTGGGCAAATCATCAGATAGAAGTTGTTGATGTTTGGCATTTTATCATGAGTTTAGGGATAGAAGATTATTCTATAAATTTAAAAGGTGGTATAGAAGACTTAGCTATAAATATCTCACAATTACCATCTTTTGTGACTGTAGATACAGATTTGATAGAATTTGCTAAAGAAGATGAAGTTATAACAAAAGTAGAATCTCTTATCCGTATAGCTATCTCAAAAGATACCTTAGATATAGAATCTTTAATAAGTGAATTTTTTGATTTAGTTCTGATGAGTGGTTTAAACCTTGATACATTGTATAGACTTTATGTTGGTAAAAACATACTAAATCAGTTTCGTCAAGATCATGGTTATAAAGATGGAACATATATAAAAGTATGGAATGGTGAAGAAGATAATGTTGTTATGAAAAGAATTTGGGAAGAAAATATAGATATAAAACCAGATATCTTATATAAAGAATTGACAAAATCTTATTTGGCTTTGACAAAGAGTTAGTAGTTGAAAAATATATTAGAGATTACAAATTTATCTTTTGGATATAGTAAAGATAAATTGTTGTTTGAAGATATAAATATAACTTTAAAGTGTGGGGAGTTAAAAGCTATAGTTGGGGAGAGTGGAGCAGGGAAAAGTACACTTTTTGAACTGATACTTGGGACGCTAACGCCAATAAATGGTAAAATAGTATCATCAGCTAAGGCTTCTCAAGTTTTTCAAGATCCATATAGTTCATTTCATCCAAGTTATACTATTTTAAATCAGATAAAGGATGTCGCTGATATATCTGAGATAGACTCTTATTTAGAAAAGTTAAGCATAGAGTATACTTTTTTATTAAAGTTGCCACATGAGCTTTCTGGAGGACAACTTCAACGTTTATCTATACTTCGTGCTATGTTGATGAAACCAGAATTATTACTTTTAGATGAACCAACTTCAGCACTTGATAATGTTGTTCAATTAGATGTAATGAAGATGTTGATGGAATATTTAGAAGATACAGCTATGCTTTTAATAACACATGATGAGAGTTTGGCATCATGGTGTAGTGATGAGATTGTAAAGATTTAAATTCCAAAGATTTTTTTTATAAGTATAAATCCACTTCCTGCCATAAATATAGTGCCTAATGCATTTAGTGTTACATTAGCTATAGCAAGTGCAATACTTCCACCTTCTAATAATAAAAAGCTTTCTATGGCAAAAGTTGAGTAAGTTGTTAAAGCCCCTAAAATCCCTGTAGTTAAAAATGATTTTAAGTGAACTGAAATACTTGATTGCATAAAGTAAGCTATTAGACATCCCATGATAAAACTACCCAGTAAGTTTACACCTAAAGTACCAAATGGTAATTCATGTGGAACTCTATGAGATATAAAACCATTAAGATAAGATCTTAAAATAGCACCAATAAAACCACCGCTACCTATTGCTAGTATCGTTTGCCAACTCATCATCATATACCTTTTGCATTTTTATTCTCAAATCTTTTAGCCATTCTTTGTCATCTTTTTTAGCTATAAAAGAATCTAAATATATAACTGTAATAGTTTTAGGAGAGTAGTAAAATCTTTTAATATCATAACAAGAAGCTGTTTCTATCAATACGATAGGTTGCACTTTTAACTGATATTTATCTGCTATAACTTTAGCTCCAGATTTAAAAGGAAGTATCCTACCTGTTCTTGATCTAGTTCCTTCCGGGAACATAGCTATAACTCTCTTTTTTGAAAGTCTATCTTTTGCAGCTTTAAGAAGTTTTACTAAGGAAGTTTTACTTTCTCTTTCCACCTCTATATCTTCAGGTAAACTCATAGCAAGACCAAAAAAAGGAACATCAAAAAGGGCTTTTTTAGCGACCCATGCTATATCTTTTTTTGTAGTTGTCTCAAGTATTCCTATATCTAAATCACTTTGATGATTTATAAGAAACATTTGAACATCAGGGTCCTCTTCACCTTTTATTTCTGTATTAAAAAATATTGTAATTCTAACAAACCAAGCGGCTATCTTTCTAGCATAAGGTCTAGGTAGGATAGGATAAAATATGATGGAAAAGGTCAAAGCAACAAAAATTATAATTGTTGCAATAAACCAATTAATATGAGCAAATATCTTCATTTTTCACCCATCCTATTTTATTGTTTTGTAGTTTTATCTTTATAAATCTTGATACACTACCCTCTTTTAGAAGAAGTGTTTGTGTAGTTGTAGTTTCAAATACAGTGCCATTTTCAACAGGTAGTAAGTAGATATTTGACCCCTCTTTTATACATATCTCTTTTTCTGGGATAGATAGATAGATAATGTACGCTAATGGTATAAGTATAAATATTAAATAGATATATTTTCTTCTGATTATGATAAAGATAAAGGCTACGAAAGAGATAACAGCGGCAATAGTCATCTTAAGTCTCTCTTTTGACTGGTCTTTTGGTTTTAGATCAGTTTGTGTAGTAACACTATCATCATCTACTATGATTGGAAGATTTAATGTTATAAATTTATTTTTATTTAGGTTAAAGTAACTAAAAGCAAAATTTTCTATTTGTTTATTTATAACTAAATAGTAAGTGATTTTAGAGTCTTCATATGAATCTATAACTGATTCTATACCTTGTTTGTATATATTGTTAAAATGCATGGCTTTTATATTTGCCATTTTTGCACTGGCTACTAAGATAATTATATTATGAAGATTATCATAACTTGTAGTTTTATAATCTATAAGTTCAAAATCTTTTGCTATTATATTTGAAAAATTTTTTGGTGGATTTAGAGATATTATATTTAGTTTTTGTCCAACTATTTTTGTACTATTATAATCTTCATAAGCGACTAAAGAAGCTTTGACATCTGGAAGTCTAGCTATACTTTTTGTACTTAGAAAATAAAAAGTATCATAAAAATATTTACCATTTTTTTCTCTTTCTGGATAATTAGATAATATCTCTAAGCCATTATAATTTGAAAAACTGTAGTTAATATCATCAAAATCATCAACTGTTGTAAGTGTTTTTAGTGTTATTGGGAATATCTCCCCTTTTACTACCCTCTTTGGTACATCAATATAGTTGAAGTAAATTACTTTATCTGCAAAAGATAATGTTGATATAAAAATAGAGATTAGTAAAAAGAGTTTTATCACGACTCTAAAAATCCTTCTAGCATTTTAATACCATCATCACTACCAAGCACTATCTCCATAGCACGTTCAGGGTGAGGCATAAGACCAAAAACATTTTTTTCTTTGTTACAAACACCAGCAATAGATTCTACACTACCATTTGGATTTTTAACATTACCATTATTATCTACATATGTTAAAAGAATTTGATTGTTTTGTTTAAGATCTTTTAAACCATCTTCATCTATAAAATAATTTCCATCATGATGAGCTATAGGAATATTTACTATATCACCTTTTGATAATTTTTTAAGAAAAATATTGTCATTGTTTTGTACTTTTAAAGTATGGTGTTTTGAGATAAAGTGAAGTCCATCATTTCTTTTTAATGCACCTGGAAGTAATCCTGATTCTGTTAAAACTTGAAATCCATTACAGATGCCTAAAACTTTTCCACCTTTTGCTGCATACTCTTTTACTGCTTTCATAATAGGAGAAAATTTTGCTATAGCACCACTTCGAAGATAGTCACCATAAGAGAATCCACCTGCAACAACTAGAAGATTTGTACCTTCTGGAATAGACTCAGATTTGTGCCATATAATTTCTGTAGATGCTCCAAGTCTTTCAAATGCATACTGTGTATCATATTCACAGTTTGTACCTGGAAATTGTAGTATTGATACTTTTAAGTTAGTCTTTTGCATTATACTAGCTCTATCTCATAATCTTCTATAACAGTATTGGCTAAAATTTCTTCACACATTTTAGTTACATCTTTCATCGCTTGTTCTTTATCTTCAGTATCAAGTTTTAATACTACCTGTTTTCCTACACGAACATCAGTTACAGTATTGAAATGTAAAGAATCAAGTGCATGATGAACCGCCTTACCTTGAGAGTCTAAAACTCCAGCTTTTAATGAAATGTTTACTATCGCTTTTATCATAATTTACTTCCCTAATATTCTATTTAAAACTTGCTCGTAAGCTACTGTTAATCCACCTAGACCTTGACGAAATCTGTCTTTATCCATCTTCTCACCACTTTCTATATCCCAAAAACGACAATTATCAGGAGATATCTCATCAACCAATATGATATTTCCGTCTTTGTCTTTACCAAATTCTAGTTTAAAATCAACAAGATTTAATCCTTTGTCTGCAAAATATGGTTTAAGGATATCATTTATTTGACGTGCCATACGACGGAGTTTGTCAAGTTCATCTTGAAAGTCAACTAAACCAAGGATAAGTGCATGTTGGTCATTTAGTTTAGGATCTCCAAGTTCATCATTTTTATAATCAAACTCAACTAAAGTAAATGGTAAAACTGTCCCATCTTCTATACCAAGGTTACGTGTTAATGAACCTGTTGCTATATTTCTAACGATAACTTCTATAAGTATTACATCAACTTTTTTATGCAACATATGGTTATCATCGAGCATTTCTACAAAGTGAGTTTGAATACCATTTTCTTCAAGAAGTTTGAAAAGTTCTGTTGAGATTTTATTGTTAAGCGCACCTTTTCCAGCTTCACTTGACTTTTTTTCACCATTAAATGCTGTTAAATCATCTTTAAATTCTGATATAACTAGATTTTCATCATCAGTTAAAAATAATTTTTTTGCTTTCCCTTCGTAAAGTAACTCTCTTTTTTCCATCGTTGATTATCCTTTTATTATGATTAAAGCTTTTATGATATCTACAGCTTCTTTAAGTTGGATGTCTTTATCCATTATCTCTTGTGTAATTATATCTTTATTTTCTTTTTCTTCTTCTTTCTTCTTATCTTTTTTTGGTTCAACTTTAGCTAGTTCTTTTTCGAGGTGTTTTTTAAGATCAGCTTCTTTTATAGAAAATTCATTTTTGTGTGTTTTTAGTTCACCTGGTATAACAACTATATCTGGTTTTACTCCAACTGCTTGTATAGTTCTTCCACTTGGAAGATAGTATCTAGCTATAGTTAATTTTATAGCATCATCTTTATTTATCGGAAGAACAACTTGAACACTACCTTTGCCAAAAGTATTTTCACCAACTAGAACGGCACGTTTATGATCTTGAAGTGCACCACTTACTATCTCACTTGCACTTGCACTTCCTCCATTTATAAGTACAACTAAAGGAACATCAGTTACTGTATTTAGTGAGCTGGCTGAATATGTTTTATCTTCATCCTCAACTCTACCTTTTTGTGAAACAATTTTTCCGTCATCAACAAAAAGATCTACTAAACCAACAGCCTGATCTAAAAGGCCACCAGGATTGTTTCTTAAATCTAAAACTATACCTTTTGCTGTTCCTTTATTTTTATTTATCTCTTTTTGTACATCTTTTACAACTTTTTGATCAAAGCTTGTTACTCTTATGTAAGCTATGTCATCACCAATTTTTTTAGCATAGACAGATTGAATTGTGATAATCCCACGAACTATATGAACTTTTATAGGTTTTGGTTCATCCTCTCTAACTATGGAGATATCTATAGGATCACCAACTTTACCTCTCATAAGAGATACTGCTTCATCTATCGTCATACTTAGTGTAGATTTGTCATCTATCTTAAGGATTATATCACCAGCTTTTAGTCCAGCTTTATCTGCAGGTGTACCCTCTATAGGAGCGATAACTGTAAGTGCTCCATCTTTCATCCCAACAGTGATACCTAAACCACCAAATTCACCTTTTGTTTGAACTTTTAGTCGTTTATAATCTTTTTTTGTAAGATAGTTTGAATGAGCATCTATATTTTTCATCATTCCATCAAGAGCTTTATCTATAAGTTCATTTATAGTTAGTTTATCAACTCCATATTTTTCTACCAAACCAACAACTTTGGTAAATTTTGCTAAAGCTTCCAATCTAGATTCTTCAGTTTCTTGTTTTTTACTATTGTCTGCATATAGAGTTGAAGATAAGAGTAAACTTATTGAGAATGCTGCAGAAGCGAACCCGAGTGTCATAATTTTTTTATTTTTCATGTTGAACCTAGATTATTGATTTTAGAGGTATATTATACCAATTCTTAATAAATATGGGATTAATATATAGTTGATTAAATAAGAAATTATTTTATTTATATATAATGTCAAAATAAAATATAGGAATAAAAATATATGAAAAACATCATACTTATAGGTTTTATGGGAGTAGGGAAGGGTAGTGTCGCTCGTGAAACTATTAAAAATTCAAATTATATGGCAATAGATACAGATGATCTTATAGAAAGTATGGAAAATACAAAGATAAAATCTATATTTGAGTTAGAGGGTGAAGATTATTTTAGAAGTTTGGAGAAAAAAGTTTCTAAATGGTTGGAAAATAGTGTTAAAAATACATTAATTTCTACTGGTGGTGGTTTTTATAAACAACAAAACTTAAAAAAAATAGGTATAATTGTGCTTCTTGATTCCCCTTTTGATGCAATAATAAAAAGGATAAAAGAGCACCCAAATGCTGAGAAAAAATTAAAAAAAAGACCTCTTTTAAAAGATTTGAAAAAGGCAAAAGAGTTGTATAAACAAAGACGTCCTGAATATCTAAAACTTGCAGATATAGTTATAGATGTTACAGATAAAAATGCACATAGCTGTGCTAAAGAATTATTAAAAAAGGTAAAAAAATATGCGTAAAATTATCACTATAATATTGTTACTTATAACTACTAGTTTAGTGGCAAATGAAGTTAATTGGGAAAAAGATTATCAATCTGGTATAAAAAAAGCGATGAAAGAACATAAGCCTGTAATGTTTGTAATATCTAGAGATACATGTAAGTACTGTGTTTTATTAGATAACACTACTTTAAAAGATAAAAAAGTTGTTGAAAAATTAAATAGTGACTTTATAACTATAAGATCTTGGATAAATGAAGGGGATTATATTCCAGCTTTTTTAAGACAAAATACTCCAGGTTTGCCAGGTGTATGGTTCTTATACTCAAATGGTGATCCTATGTTTCGTCCTTTACTTGGATATATGAAAAAAGAAGATCTTTTAGAAGCATTAACAGTTGTTTCTCAAGAGTTTAAAAAAGGTGAAAAATAGATATGATTTTTATAAATTCTACACATAAAGATTTTGATATAAAGTTCCAAGAATTACTTGGTCGTGGTAAGATGGATATAGCTCATGTCTCAGGTATAGTTGGTGGTATAATAAATGAGATTATAACAGATAAAAATGAAGCTCTTAAAAAACATATATCTAAGTTTGACAATTGGGCACCTATAGATGATGAAGATTTAAAGATATCATCAGAATTAATGAAAAATGCTTATAATAGTATAGATGATAAACTTAAAAGTGCTTTACATCTTGCTTATGATAGAATAAAAGTATATCATGAAAAACAAAAACCAAAATCATGGTTTGATACAGAAGAAAATGGAACAATTTTAGGTCAAAAAGTTACTCCAGTAGATAGTGCAGGGCTCTATATACCTGGTGGAAAAGCAGCTTATCCATCTTCATTACTTATGAATGTTATACCTGCTCAAGTTGCTGGAGTTAAAAATATAATTGTTTGTACTCCAACACCAGATAATGAACCAAATGAACTTTTACTTGCTGCTTGTCATCTTTGTGGTGTAAGTGAAGTATATAAGGTTGGTGGAGCTTCTGCTATAGCGGCTATGGCTTATGGAACAGAAACGATACCAAAGGTGGATGTTATAACAGGACCGGGAAATATTTTTGTTGCAACTGCAAAAAAGATGGTATTTGGTGAAGTAAATATTGATATGATAGCAGGACCTAGTGAGATAGGTGTTTTAGCAGATGATAGTGCTAACGCCAATCATATCGCCATAGATCTTCTTTCTCAGGCAGAACATGATGAGATGGCAAGTTCTATACTTATTACACCATCGCAAAAACTTGCAGATGATGTAAAAATAGAGATAGAAAAATGGTTGCTTAAGCTTCCTCGTCAAGAGATAGCTAGAAAGTCTATAGAAGAGAGAGGAGCTATTATTGTAACTAAAGATATGGATGAGGCTATCTCTTTGATGAATGAGATAGCTCCAGAGCATTTGGAAGTTGCTACTCTTTCACCATTTGAATTACTTCCTTTGATAAAACATGCCGGCGCTATATTTTTAGGTCATAATACACCTGAAGCTATAGGTGATTATGTAGCAGGACCAAATCATACTCTTCCAACAGGTGGAACTGCTAAATTTTATTCTCCTCTTGGAGTGGAAAATTTTATGAAAAAGACATCTATTATTTCATTTAGTTCAAAAGCTATAAAAGAGATAGGTGCAGAGTGTGCATTGATAGCAAAGACAGAAAGTTTAACTGCACATGAACAGTCTGTAAGAGTAAGACTTAAATAAAGTACTTTTTCCCGTTAAATACTAGTTATAAAACACTGAATTATAACTAGTATAACACCCCATAATATAACTTTTTTAAATATACACATATAAGAAAATCTATTACAAAAGTATCACACTTTTATATCTTCTTTAAGCTTTGTTGGCTAAACTAAAGACAGTAAAAAAAGCCCAAACTCCCCTAGATAAGGGCTTCTTTTAATGTTAATAAGTCGTAGTTATAAAACTTAAGAAAACCGTAAAATCGGTTGAAGGAGAATATATGCAATTAGGTTTCCTAGTTGATTTACACCTATGTATGGGTTGTAAAGGATGTGAGATCGCATGTAAAGTGGAAAATGAAGTTCCACTTAGTACATGGAGACTTCGTGTTAAATATGTAGACGTGGGTACTTACCCAGAAACAAAGAGAACTTTTACACCTCTTAGATGTAATCACTGTGAGAATGCTCCATGTGAGAGAATTTGTCCAGTATCTGCTCTTCATTATATTGAAAATGGAATTGTAAATATAGATAAAGAGAGATGTATAGGTTGTGCAGGTTGTGTTATGGCATGTCCTTATGGTGCTATCTATATAGATCCAGAAACACAAACTGCTGATAAATGTACTTATTGTGCTCACCGTATTGCATCATCAATGATGCCAGCTTGTGTTGTGGCTTGTCCTGTTGAGGCAAATATATTTGGTGACTTAGAAGATCCAACTTCAAATATCTCTAAGTATATACAAGAACATCGTGATGTTCAGGTCCGTAAACCTGAGAAGGGAACAAACCCTCATCATTTCTATGTTGGAGCTTCACAAGTTCATCTTAATCCTCTTGCATCTAAAAGAGAAGAAGGTTATAACTTGTTTAATAAGATTACACATCTTCCACTAGGAGGGCATCACTAATGGTACATGAAACTTTAGCTGCAACAAATGCAGTAGTTACTTTGGATGTAGCTTTACCAGAAGTCTTTTGGGGCTGGTATGTTACTATGAATATGTGGGCAAAAAGTATAGGTACTGGTCTTATCTTTATGCTATTTTTATTACTTAAAAAGAATTCAAAAGAGATGGATGGTTTGAGAACTCCAACTATTATAGTTTCTTTTGTTATGATGAATATATTTTTACTATTTACTTTAGCAGATTTACATCAACCATTTAGAATGTGGCATATCTTTTTCTATTCTCATTGGACTTCAGCTATTACAGTTGGTGCATGGATGGCAACTGTTTTTGTTGGTTTAGAATCACTTATGATAGCACTTATGATACTAAAGAAAAATACAGAGCTTTTTGACAAGGTACTATTTTGGGTTACTTTACTTGCTATACCTGTTACTCTTTATACTGCAGCAATTATGGCAGAAGCAACTGCACGTGAATTGTGGCAAATGCCAACAGAAGCAGTACAAATGATTTTAGCAGCAACACTTAGTGGTTCTGCAGCAATGATTTTGCTTGGTGGTAATAAGCTTAGCGATGAAACAAAACAATTTTTTGGTGCAGTTTTAGGTCTTAGTGCATTGATGGCATTTATTATCTATATGTCAGAATTTATATTTGGTTCAATGAAAGCAGAAGAAGTTACAGCTGTGTTAGCTTATGTTAAAGGTGATGGAGAGTACTCTACAATGTTCTGGATAGGACAATGGGTTGCATATATATTACCAATGTTGTTAGTAGTTCTTGCTAGAGTTAGCAAATCAAATACAATGCTTAGTCTTGCATCTATTTTAGCGATTGCAGGTCTGTGGATAGTTAAGCATGTTTGGCTAGTTATTCCACAATTATTACCGTTGAGTTAAGGAGAAGATATAAATGTATTTACAAAGTAGAAGAACATTTTTAAAAGGTGCTGCATTTAGTGTTGCAGGTGTTGCTATCGCTAAGGGTGTATTTGCAACTGATGCTGTAGCAGAGTCAGTAACTCAAAGTAAATTTACAAATACACCTGATTCATTGTCTTTTTATCCTGATCATTCAGAGTGGGATAACTTTGCTGAACTTGATGGTACAGACTGGAAACGTGGAGGGATTGAACGTCATGGCGTTAAATCTACTGAAAATCCAGATGGTATACAAGTAAATAACTATACTTTAGTTCCTACAGTTTGTTCAAACTGTGAAGCTGGCTGTGGTCTTACTGCATGGGTCAATAAAGATACAATGACAGTTAGAAAGTATATGGGAAATCCTCTTCATACAGGTTCTCGTGGTAGAAACTGTGCTAAAGGTTATGCTGTAACTTCACAGATGTATGATCCAGATCGTATACCATTTCCATTAAAAAGAGCTCCTGGTTCTAAGCGTGGTGATGGTAAGTGGATACGTACTACATGGGATGAAGCTATGGCTGCTATCGGTAAGAAAATGCATGATACATTGGCTGTAGGTGATGAGATAAGTAAAAAATCTATCATGTATCATGTTGGTCGTCCAAATGAAAATGGTTTTGGTCATCGTGTTCCACACTCTATGGGTATTGATGGTTATGATTCTCATACAAACATCTGTTCTGCAGGTGCTCGTCAGGGTAGTATACAGTGGGCAAATGATGATAGAAACTCTCCAGATTGGGCTAATGCTGATCTTATTTTTCTACAATCATCTCATGCAGCAGATGCTGGTCACTACTTTCAACAATCAGCTGGTCTAATTGCTGATGCACGTAAACGTGGTGCTAAGATGGTTGTTCTTGATCCTCGTATGAGTAACTCTGCGGGTATGGCAGATTTATGGATACCTTGTTGGCCAGGAACTGAAACAGCACTTTATTTATACCTTGTAAATCGTGTATTGCATGAAAAAGATATAAATGGAGAGGATTTAACAGATCATAGTTTTGTGCGTGAGTGGATTAACTGGGATCGATTAATGGCAAATAAAGATTATTTACAAAAAATGGTCGGTTATGGATATATCTCAAAAATGCCTCAAGGTGATACTTATGAGGATTTTATCGAAGTGATGAAAGAATTATATGCACCATATACTAAAGATTACGTGATAGCAGAATGTAAACTTGAAGGTATGGGTCATAAACTTGATGCACTTTGGGAGATGTATATAGATGCTGGAGATAAGATAGCAACATATTTATGGCGTGCAGGACCAATTGCACACCGTGGTGGTTGGATGATTACTCGTGCTGGTTTCTTAAGTTTAGCACTTCGTGGTGCACTACGTGGTGATATTGGTGGTACTTCATGGCACCATTGGCATGAGATATCTGTAGGTGGAAAAGGTGATAAAGCAACAGTGGCTGGTGAGAGACCTCCAAAAGTAGATGTATGGAATGAGATAGCTTGGCCACCTGAGTATCCACTTTCATCTTATGAGATGAGCCATATTATGCCTCACTTACTTATGGATGAAGAGTGGCAACAAAAATGGACAAGAAAAGGTCTTAAAGTTCCAACAAAACTTGCTGTTTGGATGCCTCGTATGTATAACCCTGTTTGGATAAATCCAGATGGTTTTAGATGGATAGAAGCACTTAAACGTGAAGATAAGATAGAATTGTCATTTAATTTATCTCCAACTTGGTCTGAAACAAACTGGTACTGTGACTATATTTTACCTGTTGGACTTGCTGGAGAAAGAAATGATCAGCAGTCAACTCCATCAAAACCAGAACAACGCATAGAATTTCGTCAAGCGGTAATTCGCGTTGCAGCTGAAAAAATGGGTTGGAAAGCTAAAGATCCATCTCGTGCAACGCTTGAAGCACATATGAAGTATGGTCTTGGTGAAATTTGGGAAGAATCAGAATTCTGGGCAAATATCATGGTTCATCATATAGATCCAGATGGTAAACTTGGTATAAGAAAATATTGGGCATCTAAAAAAGATCCTTCACGTGCAGTTACTGTACCTGAGTATTTTGATGCAGCTATGAGTCTTCTTCCAAGACTTAAAAAAGAAGCAACAAAAATGTATCCAAATGAGGAATTTCCAGTTTATAGTTATATGAGAGATCATGGTGCTTGGACTGAAAAAACTGATGTATATAAACCTCAAGAAGATGAATTAAAAGTAGATGCTAATTATGTATATGCGCATGGTAAAAAATATCCTAAGCATGAAGTTAGAAAAGATAAGTTTG
>Ga0256827_10000616_pt1 | contig 22454 bp, 16 predicted proteins | sample CV84metaG_FD_185977 | JGI IMG/M metagenome (GOLD analysis project Ga0256827, IMG submission 185977) | Hydrothermal vent microbial communities from East Pacific Rise, Pacific Ocean - CV84 | ecosystem: Environmental > Aquatic > Marine > Hydrothermal vents | place: Pacific Ocean: East Pacific Rise... | reverse complement strand
AAAAATACTCTGTATTCTTGCATACCCATACTGCATATAGAGTGAAGTATTCCCCTCAAAGGACAACATCTTATCCCAGTTGAAAATATAGTTAGACTCACGGTTTATGGCAAGGTCTGCATATTTCACTGCACCTATACCAATAATCTTTGCCAGTTCATCTATCTGTTCAGGTGTATAGTCATCTTTATTGTTAATTGTCTCTTTGGCTTTGACAACTGCTTCGTCAAGTAAATCTATAAGCTTGACAGTACCACCATCACGTGTTTTAAATGGCTTACCACCTTTGTCCATCATCGTACCAAAAGCGATGTGCTCTAACTTTACATCCTCAGGAACAAAACCAGATGCTTTGGCTACTGCAAATACTTGCTTGAAGTGTCCTGCCTGTCTTGCATCTACTACATAAGAGATACGCTTTGCACCCAATACCTGTGCACGGTAACGTAAGGCTGCTAGGTCTGTAGTGGCATAGAGGTATCCACCATCACCTTTTTGTACAATCACAGGTATCTCATCACCTTCTAGGAAAACACATTGTGCACCATCACTTTGCTGAAGCATATTTTCTGATTCTAGCCCTGTAATGACCTTGGCAAGTTCATCATTATAAAAACTCTCTGCACGTACATCTTCACGGGTAAGATTGACATCAAGTTTTTCATAGACCTCTTCACAGTGACCCAAAGAGATATCAATAAATTTTTGCCATAGTTGTAAACAGTGTGCATCACCTGATTGTATCTTGACCACATACTCTCTCGCCTTGTTTGCAAAGTCTGCATCTGCATCGAAACGCCCTTTAGCATCTTTGTAAAACTGCTCTAAATCTTTTAAAGAGACAGAAGCATCTTCTCCTGTCTCTTCAAGATAAGCAATCAGCATACCAAACTGCGTACCCCAATCACCAATATGGTTCTGACGTATCACCTCATCACCCAAAAAGCTAAGCAAATTTGCCAGAGTATCACCAATAATAGTAGAACGCAGATGCCCCACATGCATCTGCTTAGCCATATTTGGACCAGAATAATCTACCACAACTTTGATAGGATTTTCTCTATGACCAATGCTTAATCTATCATCATGTAAAGCTTTCTTTGTCTCTTCTGCCAACCAAAGAGGATTTATCCATAGGTTGATAAACCCAGGGCCTGCTATCTCAGCTTTATTGAGTATCCCACTAAGGTCTAGGTGGTCTATGATGTTTTGTGCAATCTCTCTAGGGTTTTTGCCCAGTTTCTTAGACAGAGCCATCGCTCCATTAAACTGATAGTCTCCAAACTCTGGCTTGGTAGCTTCCGAGACAGACATAGGGGTATGTTCTATTTTAGCTTTAGTAAAAGCATCTTGTATAACGTCATTGATGTGTGATTTTAATTTCATGATTTTTCCGTACGGATAGTGTGGGTGTTATGAGCCATAATGCTCATAACGTATGTGTTGAGAGAATTAAGCGTTTTCGCTTTTTTTCTCTTCAATTTTTGTTTCAACTTCATCAGCAGTCTTAGAAGCAACTTCTTTTACATCATCTTCATCTTCTTTAATGGCTTTTTTAAAGTCTTTGATTCCTTTACCCATACCTTTTGCAAGATCTGGAATCTTTTTAGCTCCAAAAAGAAGCACTACAATCGCTAATACGATTAATAATTCTGGCATACTTGGCATACCCATGACAATCCTTTACATTCGCTCCATTGAGCATTAATTTGAATAATTATACTACAGAATGTTTAATGTTTCTATTTACTTAACCATTGTGCGATAAATTTTTCTTCATCTTCGCTACTCTGTTTCAATCTAGCTGCCTTCGCAACGATGACAAACTCTTCTGCCGCTTTCTCTACAGTATCATTAATAATCGTAAAATCATACTCTCCCACAGCCTTTATCTCTTCTTTGGCATTTTTGATACGTCCTATAATTACCGCTTCATCATCCGTACATCTAGCTCTTAATCTATCTTCGAGTGCTTGCAGTGTGGGTGGTGTAATGAATGCTGAAGTCGTAATATCATTCATCTTTGCTCGTACAAGTCTATGTCCTTGGACATCTATATCAAAAATAACTAGTTTGCCTTCTTCTAATGCCTCTCTCACAGCTTTTAAGGAAGTACCATAGTAGTTATCATGTACCTGGGCATACTCTAAAAAATTCCCAGCTTTTATATCCTCTTCAAATGCTTCTTTACTCACAAAGAAATAATCTACACCATGCTCTTCGCCTACTCTAGGTGCACGTGTTGTCGTTGAAATAGAAAAATAATACTCTCCAATATCATCTGAAGCAGCATTTATAATTGTACTCTTCCCTGCACCACTAGGACCAGAGAGCACCAAGATAGCACCTTTTTGCATTAGACATCATCCTCTAATTTTATAGATATTTCTATCTCTTTCCCTTTAAAAAGCTTTTTCATCTGCTTTCGTTTTAGTGTAGCAATAGCCACCTGCACTGCATCTTCAATTCGCTCGAGCTCTTCCTCTTTAAATGCTATAGACTTCTTCTTTTTTTTCTTCTTGGATTTATTATCATTATTTTTAAGGGCTTTCTTTTTTTTCTTCTTAGTCTCTTCTCTAGAAAAAACAACTATCTCATCTACTACACTGAATCCTTCAACTATCTCTTCTTCACCCACTATTTCTAGTCCATCTGCAATCAGTTGTTCTTTAATTACTTCTACTTTAAGTTGTTCAATCTCTTCATCACTTAATGATTCATCTTGTACTTCAATTTCTTCATCCATATCTAACAATACTTTTATTTTTTCTAATTCATCAGCATCAAGTATTTGTGTATCAGAAGAGAGCCCTTCTTTGCTAATCTCTTCAGAATTTTCTAATTCTTGTCTATCTGGTAATTCAGTGTCATCTGTAGATAACGGAAAAATAGAAGGTGTATTTAGCTCTGGCTCATCCAATACATCATTAGTATTTTCAATACCCCCAAGTATCTCAATAATCTGTGAAGGTAAAAAAGGTTTTTTAACTATCTGATCAAAATCATTGCCTACAACATTACTATTGGATAATAATATTTTTGTACCTATATTCACAATATCAGAAATATTTACTACTTCTCCATCATACGAGCCTTCATCAACAAATACAACATCATAACGCTCATACTGTATAGTCTCTACACCTGCTACTTCTTCCAGCACCATATGCTCATCACGCGTACAAAGTGCTAACAACCGTGAAACCACGGGATTATTATTTATAAGTAAAATATTCATTATCTTCACTCCATAATTATATGACATGATTATAGTGTAACTCTGGTTAGGAGATGATTTGTATTTATATAATACGATTAAATCTAGATAGTCAAAAAAATAAAGGAATAAAAGGTAAATGGAGTCAGATGATACTAATGCTACCTAGTCATCAGACTGACGGAAGATATTCATCTTATCTACACCTCTATTAATGATATGGTAATACCCTGCTATCTCTATGCGTAGTTTTCTTGCCATGAGGTCTCGAGAGAAATTGATTAGAGTGGCGTTAGCATCACCTAATCACTATCCCTATTTTTGGCATTGATTCTCTCTTTATTATTCTGTACTATAGCGCTTAAACAGTTCTAATATTTTAGCTTTTATTTCTTCTTCCTCAAAGGAATAAAATATATCATCGACAATTATTTCATTATTCAATACGGGATATATGCCATAACCTCTATTAAAGGTTATCTTTTTACTTAATATTTTTATATTAAATTTTTTATTATCATTGACTATTGAAGACATATATTTCTTAGGGTTTTCTAGAAGTTCTTCTATAGAAATATCATCTAGAGAAAAATTCTTTTTTGATAAAGTACTTTCATATATACTTACTAAATATTTTTCATATATAAAACATGTATATTCAATTGACAATATAACTTCATCTATTGTATAAACTCCAAAATTAGTTATTGTAGGTACTACAGGTATATTAAATTTATCTATTACATTTATAAAATAATCTATATTTACTAGTTCAAAACCTTGCTCAAATATAGTATTATATGTTTCCGTATTAAAGTCTAAAACTATATAGTATTTTATATTTTTATCATCAGATATATCTACTCCATAATAAATTGTAGAGATATTTATTATCTTATATTGCTTACCCTTTATGAAGTAATATTCATCATAAAAACTTATTTTATCAGGCTTATTAATAGCATTATTTTTCTCTTGGCATTCTTTTTTCTTAATAAAATTTGCTATTTTTTTGAATATTTTAATCATCGTGATGGCACCGTAAACATAACTTCAAGTGCTTTTCTTTTTGCCCAATATGCCAAAATATAACAATCATTTGTACCTTTACAATAATCAAAATATCTTACTTTTCTCACTGGACCTTAGGGGTCAGGTGATGCTAATGCTACTAGCCTCTTTTGATGTTTGTCCTAATACTTTATCAGTACTGTACTAAAAGTAACCTTGATATGCTATTCTAGTAACGAACACGTTTTTAAATTTAATTAGCTATGATTTAGTTATATATAAGTTATGTTGAACGAAAGTGGTACACCCTGCGAGATTCGAACTCACGACCTTCGGTACCGCAAACCGATGCTCTATCCAGCTGAGCTAAGAGTGCACATTTAAAATGTAGTAGCGATATTTAGAGCGAAAGTATAGCCAAAAATACTTTACTTTTCAAGTATATTTAGGCTATACCGTCTTTTTACTACTCTTTTTAATACTGTCAAATTTAATAATCAACTCTACACGCTTCAAGGGGATATCAAATTTTTTAGCCACTGCCTCTTTGCTCTCACCGTTATCAATGCATTGCATCACTTCCATATGAGAAATAATAACGTCCTTAGACTCCTCTTTTTCTATATTCAGTTTAGCAATATTTTTTTCTTTTTCTCGAAGTTTTATAGTATAGTTATTTTTCTCTTCTTCAACTTTTTTTAACATATTTGCATGTTCAATATTCAATCCAGTAATAGTATTATTAAGCTGTGTAATCTCTTTTTTTAATGAATCTATATCTTGTACTTTTTCTAGCAAATCATTTTCTACACTTGATTTAGTCTCTATGAGCTCTTTTAACTTGAGTTCATGAGATTCAGAAAGTGCTAACATAGCTTGCTCTTTCTCTTTTATATGCTTTTCTAGACTATTTACTTTATTTTTATGCTGTAACTCAAATTCTTCCTGTCTATTCTCTAATTTAAATATATCCTCTTTTAGTGATTCTATAAGACTTTCAGATATTTTTACTTTTGATTTTTGTTCTTCTTCCATTGTTTGAATAATATTTTCTTTAGTACTTAGTACTGCTTCTAAATTTTCTATCTCTTGTTTAGCACTATTCTTGCTATCTTCATATTTTTTCTGTAGTCTCTCTATGGCATTGTTGTTTCGTTCTAATGTCTGCTCTGAGGATGCTATATCTTCATTTATTTTCAACATAGTCTCTTCGTGATTTTGAATAAGTTTTTTTATCTCTTCATCTTTATCTTGGAGTATTTGTTCTAAATTTTGTATATTCTTTTCACTCTCTTGTGCACTATCGTTATACTTCTCTTCTAGTTTCAAAATAGCTTCATTCTTTTTCTCTAATTCTTCTTTTAATACAATAATATCATTTTGTTTTTGTTTTGAAGTAGTACTCTGAAGTTCTTTTAACTCTTGTACTATTTGTTCTTGTTCTTTCAATTTTTCTTCAGTATGCATCTTTTCATTATTGGCATCTTCTAGCTGTGCTGCATATTCTATCTCTTGTTTTTTTAGATTTTCTTGCGCTACTACTAAATTTTCTGTTGCCGTCAACAATTCGTCTTTTAATTTTTGCTTTATCTCATCTATATTATCTTCTAAAGATGCAATCATTTTTTCTTTTGTCTCTAATATATCTTTTAAATCATCTATCTCTTTATTTGTTACTGTTTGCATTTGTTCTTGTGTTTGATGAATCTTTGAAACTTCAACATCTTTATTATTTAGTCTCTCTTTGAGGGATTTATTTTTCTCTTCTACTACTTTTAATGTCTCTTTTTTCGCCTCTAATGATTGTACCAATATCATCATTTCATCTTTCGCTTCTTTCACAACAGATTCATGTATCTCATCTAACTCAATTATCTTTTGTTCCCTAGATTTAATTGTGTCCTCTAAAGAGAGAATGTACTTATCTTTCTCTTCATCATTTTGAACACGGAGTGTATGAAGTTCTTCTATCTTATCAGTATGTGTTTGTATATCTTTTTCATATATACTACGTTGTGCTTCATATCTCTCTTTTTCTAAAGTAAACGCTTTACTCAGTTGTTCTTTTTCCTCTACTACTTTTTCTATTGCTAATTGATGTTCTTCTTTTATGGTTTGAATAGTCTCCTCTTTAGAAGTAATAGTATTTTCCAAGGCATCTATCTTCTCTTTACTCTCTTCTTCTAATGTCTCATAGCTTTGTCTTAGAGTCTCTAATGTAGCATCTTTATTTTTAACTATATTCTCATGTGCTAAACTTTGCTCTTTTATCTTCTCTGTATATGTTTCTATCTCTGTTTTATATGTATTATGTTGTGCCTCATATCTCTCTTTTTCTAAAGTAAACGCTTTACTCAGTTGTTCTTTTTCCTCTACTACTTTTTCTATTGCTAATTGATGTTCTTCTTTTATGGTTTGAATAGTCTCATCTTTAGAAGTAATAGTGTTTTCCAAAGCATCTATCTTCTCTTTACTCTCTTCTTCTAATGTCTCATAGCTTTGTCTTAGAGTCTCTAATGCATTATCTTTAGCTACAAGTATGTCATTATATTTTTGACGTTCATTTTCAAAAGCTGCTTTTGTAGCAGAAAGTTCTTCACTTGATAACTCTTTTTCTTTTTCCATCTCTTTGATACTATGCTCATTTGAGCGAATATTACTCTCTAATGTTTCTATCTTTTCTTTACTCTCTATTTCTAGTATATTATGTGTTTCTCTTAGTGCCTCTAATGCAGCATCTTTATTCTTGAGTGTATGTGTATATTCAATCGTTTGTGCTTCTATTTTTCTTTCATACTTTTGACGTTCATGTTCAAATACATCTTTCTCTTGTTCATACTCTTGATGTAATGCTTCTAACTTATCTTTCTCAATACTAAGCTCATTTTCAAGTACCTCTTTTTCTTCTTTTACTTTTTCTATAGCTAGTAAATGTTCTTCTTTGAGTACTTTAATATTTTCATCTTTTGAGACAATTGTATTTTCTAATGTCTCTATCTTTTCTTTACTTTCTAACTCTAAAATATTATGTGCTTTTTGTAATCTATCAAATACTTCATTTTTACTTTTAAGTGTAGACTCATACGCTAGGTTTTCTTGTCGCATTTTTTCTTCAAGGGATTCATAAGCTTCTTTGTTTTGTTCCAAAGCAGTATGGTGTATTTTAGATTGTTCTTCAATATATTGTTTTTTTTCTTCTATTCCTTGAGCAAGGATAAACATCTCTTCTTTACTTTTTTTCTCTGATTTTTTATGTATCTCTTCTAACTTTGCTATATCTTTTTCTTTATTCGAAATAATATTTTCTAATGCCTCTTGAGATTCTTGATGTTGTATATTCTCTTCTTTCTGTACCTCATGAAGGTGTATGATCTCTTCTTCTTTTTGATGAATTGTCGTTTCTAACGAGTACTGTTTTTCTTCAAGTTTATCAATTACACCTTGATGAAACTCTTTTAACTCTTTTATACTCTCATCTTTTTCTACCGATATATGTTCTATCTCAAAAATTTTCTGTGATACTTCATTAATCACAGCTTCATGATTCTCTTTAAGTTGCTGTATCTCTTGTTTCTGGGTACGTATATTCCCCTCTAACGTAGATTTTGTCTCTTTCAATGACAAAATAACTTTATGTTTACTCTCTATATCTTTTTGTTGGGCTTCTGATCTTTCCAATACTTTTTTTGATTGTGCATATATCTCCTTCATAGAAGAGAGTGACTCTGATTTCAACTCTACCGCTTGTTCTAATACAGAAATTTTGTCTGCATACTTTTTATTACTTCTATGTAATAAAATCAATATAAGTACTAAGAAAAAAAGTAATACAAAAACAATCGCTGGAATATCTTGCATCTAAAACACCTCTATAATAATAAAAAAGATAAACATAAACCCTAAATACCCATTTACAGTAAAAAATGCTTTATCAATATTCGTCAAGTTTTTATTGACAAGATGATGTTCATAGGTCAACATAATGGCAGAGAAGAGGACAGCTATTTGTGCCCATAGTCCCAGACCTGCACGCCATACAAAAAGTATCCAAAAGAGTATCGCCAAAATATGAAAAGCTCTTGATATCCACATTGTTTTGTTTATACCAAATTTAGAGGGGATAGAGTGTAAATCATTTTGCTTATCAAAATCCATATCTTGTAAAGAGTAAATCAAATCAAACCCTGCTACCCAAAACATCACACCAAGTGCTAGATAAATTGACCAAAGTGTTATTTCTCCAGAAACAGCAACAACACCTGCTATAGGTGCCAAACCTAAACTCACACCCAATATTAGATGTGCCAATTCTGAAAAACGCTTAAAAAAAGAATAAGCACCCAAAATAAATAATATAGGGATAGAGAGTTGCAAAGCCAAAGGATTAATAAAATAAGCAATAGCTATAAAAATAAGTGCATTGACAATAATAAAACCTATCATTTCTCCATTAGAGACTCTACCATCTACTGAAGGTCGCCCCTTGGTACGAGGATTTAAAATATCAATATCTTTATCTAGATAACGGTTTACTCCCATAGCAAAATTACGAGCACTTACTGCTGCTAATGTACCCAAAAACAATAATTTCCAACCAAACCATCCATGTGCTGTAACAAGCATAGCAATGAAGATAAAAGGCAAGGAAAATATAGAGTGTTTAAACATCACCAATTCAGAAAAATCATGAAAAACATTCATTATTCTACTCTTCTTTAATTCCTCACTCTTCATTCCTAACTCCTCATTCATTATGGATGTGGTATTTTAAGTGTTGAATTGAGTGACCATGCAACAACCAATACTAAGAGTACAACCACATACCCACTAGTAATAATCCCATATGCAGTAAGTAAATAAAGTACCCAAAGTAAAATAGCGCCCAATGGTGTAGGTACACCTTCGAAATATTTTGCTACTTCCCCTACATCAACCTTTAGATTAAATGTAACCAAACGTCTAAGCCCACTAATGATATACCAGATAAATACAAGCCCTAACAGTAGTTCTTCAAAACCACCCACAACCGTATAATGCTTCACTGCATAAAAAAGCAAAAAAGCTGGCATGACAACAAAAGAGAGGAAGTCAGCAAAAGAGTCTAGCTGTATCCCAAACTCTGTAGAAAGTGCATATTTACGGGCTAGTTTTCCATCTATAATATCACAGGCTCCACCTATCCATGCTAGCACAATGGCTGTAAAGAAATCACCTTTAACGATAAAATAAATAGCCATGACTCCCATAGTAATATTAATATACGTGACCATATTGGCAATATTAAAGTGATTGTGCTTATCAAATAACTTCATTTTCTTCCCCTGTCCATTTAAGTATTATTTTACCTTATTTGCCATTATGCTATCATTACACCATGAATCATACAAACCACTCTTTCAAACAGCTTGCTATTATTGGTGCTACTGCTTCAGGAAAGACATCTCTTTCTATCAAAGTAGCACAACACATGAATGCATATATCCTCTCACTTGACTCTTTAGCTATTTACAAAGAGATTGACATCGTCTCAGCGAAGCCTACACTAAAAGAACGTCAAGACATCCAACATTTTGGATTAGATTATATCTTACCTGATAAGAATTTTGATGTGACAACGTTTATTCAACTCTATCATGAGGTTTACAAAAAATGTCAAGTAGACAATAAAAATCTTATCATTGTGGGAGGTACTAGTTTTTATCTTAAGATGCTGATAGAGGGTATTTCTGAACTTCCTGCTATTTCTGAAAAGACAAAAAAAGAGAGTTTTTTACATTTACAACATTTAGAAAAAACATATCATTGGCTTGAGAGTTTAGATACTGAGTATATGTCCAATATAGCTAGTAATGATACATATCGTATTGAAAAAGCTTTACATATTTACTTAGAGACAGGTATGACACCTAGTGAATATTTTAGGATTAACCCTCCTCATGCTACTATTACATCTAAACTTCCTATCTATCAAATACTATGGGATAAAGAGATACTTAGACAACGTATCGCTACACGTACAAAGCTAATGATAGAAGATGGGCTCATAGATGAAGTATGCATGCTAGAAAAAAAGTATTCAAGATCTCCAAACTGTATGAAATCCATAGGCATTAAAGAGACATTAGCATATCTCGATGGTATGTATGATAAAAATATGCTTATAGAAAAAATCACTACCAACACAGCACGCCTAGCCAAAAGACAAAATACATTTAATAATAGTCAGTTTAATGATGTAATAAAAGGATCTATACGGGAATTGGAAAGTTTATTATTAAAATAAGAAGTAGATTACAGTTATCTGCTACCTACTCCCTACTATTTTATTATCTATTTTAATATCCACTAGCACTTACATGAAAAGTAAGCCATTGAAGTAATGGTTCTACGTAAAATATAGCTGCTACGGTTGCAAGTGTTGCAAAACCGATAATTGCCATAAGTGGTTTAGAGATATTGTAATACACAGTATCTACATCTTTTACTGGATCTTTTAGGAACATATAAACGATAAGTTTCAAATAGTAATATGCTGCAATTGCAGAGTTTAAACCCATGACAATTGCTAACCAAATATATCCAGCGTTTACTGCTGCTTGCATTACATAAATTTTACCCCAAAATACTGAAAATGGTGGAACACCTGCAAGAGAAAGCATAAAGAGCCCCATTACCACTGCACCCATAGGCATAATTTTAACAAGCCCTGAAAATTTTTCATACGGGTGATCAAACCGTGCATTAAATCTTCTCTTCTTATGTCTAGAAATCCATAACATCGTAAATGCACCAAGATTCGTAAACATAAAGAGTGCATAATATAAGAATATTGCTGTATTACCTTCTGTAGTATTTAATGCCAATGCAGCCATGATAAAACCTGCATGAGAAATAGAAGAGTACGCAAGCATACGTTTTACATCCTCTTGTACCAATGCCATTATATTTGCAAGTGTCATTGTAAGTACTGCTAAGATAATTATAGTCCATCTTACCCATTCTACACCAAGCTCTATGTACATTTCAAATATTCTCATACTTACAACAAAAGCTGCAATTTTAGGTACTACAGACATATATCCAGCTAATGGAGCTGAAGCACCTTCATAAACATCTGGTGCCCATGTATGAAATGGGAATAATGAAAGCTTAAAGGCAAAAGCAACCATTAAAAGTACAGATGAACCAAAAATTGCAATCATTAGTCCTGTCTCATTTACACGTGTCGCTAAAACCTCTGCTACTTTATAAAGCTCAACTGAACCTGTAAGTGCATACACAACTGCTGAACCCATAGCAAAGAATGCAGCGGCTAGTGCACCCATAGTAAAGTACTTTACTGCTGCTTCATAAGAGTTACTTCTATTATGTAGTGCAATAAGCGTATAGAGTGCTAAAGATGCTGTCTCAATCCCTACAAAAATAAGGATAAGGTTATCTGTTGCTACCATAAACTGGAATCCTGCAATCATAAACAAAAATAGTGCAAAGAACTCTGGATAAGAGTACTCATGAAACCTTTTTGATGTCAGAGCAAGAGGTATAAAAATCATCGATGCGCCAATAATCATTAACTGTGAAATAATAGCTATACCATCTATAAGCATGACATCAAAAAAACCACGTTCATTCATAGTAAGTCCAAGTACTGAACCAAAATCTACAAAGAGTATGAGTACAGTTAACATTACATAAAGTGATTTATCTAACTTTTCATTAATCAAATCAAGAATAAGAATAATCAAACCACCCGCAATAGCAATGAGCATTGGTGCTAGTGTAATAAGGTTTAGGCTTTCTAAACTTACATTAATCGGCTCTAACATTAGACACCTCCTTGTCTGATTTTGAAACTCTTATCATATCTTTTGCCTCTTGTGTAATCGCTTTTTTATTCATAAACGTTAATATTACTTTTACTGAATTATCTATTGGTGTAAGGATAGGCTTAGGATATACCCCTAACCAAATTACAATCGCAACCAATGGGATAAGTGACCATGTCTCTCTTGCATTTAAATCTTTTAACTTTTTATTCTCTTCGTTATCTAATGGACCAAAGAAAGCGAGTTTCATTACTCTTAGCATATACACCGCCCCCAAGATAATAGATGTTCCTGCGATAATAGTCATAATAGGTGATACTTGATAAAAACCAAGAAGTACTAAGAACTCTCCAACAAACCCAATGGTAAGTGGTAATCCTACCGATGCCATAAGCATAATACCGAAGATGATAGCAAATTTAGGCATTACCTGTGTTAATCCACCAAACTCTGAAAGTAATTTAGTATGTCTTCTATCATATATCATTCCTACTAACATAAACAGTGCTCCTGAGACAATCCCGTGAGATAACATTTGGAATACTGAACCTGTAAGTCCTTCTGCATTCATAGCAAAAAGACCTAACATAATAATACCCATATGTGATACAGAAGAGTATGCAATCACTTGCTTCATATCTTTTTGGGCATAGGCTATCATAGCAGTATAAACAACCATAATAAGCGATATCACAGCAATTGGTACAATGGCCATAACTGATGCATCTGGAAACATAGGAAGTGAAAATCTTACAAATCCATAGGTACCCATTTTAAGAAGTACTGCGGCAAGAATAACCGAACCAATCGTAGGTGCTTGTCCATGTGCGTAGGGAATCCATGTATGAAATGGAAACATCGGTACTTTAATAGCAAATCCTATAAAGAATGCTGCAAATAACCATAACTGATAATTCACAGGCAATACAAGTGAATACCAATCTGTAATTGCGAATGACCATACTCCTGTAACATTATGGTAAAGGTATGCAACAAATAACATACCTACTAGCATAATCAGTGATCCTGTAAATGTATACAAGAAAAACTTAATTGATGCATAAACTCTTAGTGGTCCACCCCAAGCACCAATAATATAAAGCATTGGTACTAATGATAACTCCCAGAAAAGATAGAAGATAATCGCATCCAGTGCTACAAATACACCTACCATAGTCATCTCAAGGAAAAGCAAAGTGACTATCATATTTTTAATATTCTTTGTCTCTCCCATAGATGCCATACCAATGAGTGTCATAAGTGTTGTCATAATAATAATAAAGAGTGAAATACCATCTACACCAAGATAATAACTAATTCCCATACTAGGAATAAGTGGTATCATCTCTACAAATTGTATCCCTGCATTAGACATATCAAAACTAAACCATAACCATAAAGAGAGAAAAAATTCTATTGTCGCAACAGTTATACCATACGCTCTAGCACTCTCTTTATTTACTACAAATCCAAGCAATCCTGCAATTGCTGGGAAAAAAACCAATACACTTAAAATATTATCCATCTTGTCCCCTTAAACGAACATCGCTGATATCGCAGCGATTACCAATAATATAACACTACCTACAGCCATCCAATTAAGATAGTGTGAGAGGTTACCTGTTTGCATACTTCTTGTTGAATCACCTGTTTTATAAAGTGCTTTAGCAATATTATCTACCGTTGCATCAACAATTTTCAAGTCTACTTTTTCCCAGAATACTTCAGAAATCATTCTATATGGTTTTGTAATAAACTCTTCATAAAACTGTGGTACATAGTATTGATTCTTCAAAAGCTTATACAAGAAACCATTTTCTACTTCTGCATCACGCTTAAATGCTTTTGATCCTGTTCTAGCATATTTTAAATATGCAAGTACAATACCTGAGACTGCAAGAAAAATAACTATCAGTCCTAGATAGGTTGCTAGATGATGCGTATGCTCATTCATATCATATTGAACACTCTCCCCAATTTGATAAATAAATGCTTTATAAGAATTCATAAACCACCCTGTAATCACAGCTAATACTGCTAATGGTGACATTGCTACAAGTACAAATTTATACATTTCATGTGGATGAAAACCTAATGCTGTATGACGATCTTCTCCGTGGAATGTTAAGAATACTTGTCTAAATGAATAGAATGCTGTCATTCCCGCTGTAATAACTAACATAATCCATAAGAAATAGGTATGTTCATTAAATGCTGTTTCTATAATCGCATCTTTTGACCAGAATCCTGCAAGTGGTGGTAGCCCAGCCAATGCAACAGAAGCAAGTGTCATATAAATCCAAGTGCCTCTCATTTTCTTTCTAAGTTCACCCATTTTAAATAAGTCTAATTCATCGTGCATTGCATGCATAACGTTACCTCCACCCAAGAAGAGGAGTGCTTTAAAGAATGCATGTGCTGCCAAATGGAAAAGTGCTATCCAATAGGCACCTAGTCCTGCTGCTGCAAACATATACCCCAATTGTGAAAGTGTTGAGTAAGCAATAATTCTTTTCAAGTCACGTTCTACCAATGCCATAGATGCAGCATAGAATGCGACAAACGTACCTAAACTTGCAATAAACAATGATACTCCCGATACAGCTTCCATACTATAAAGAGGATTTGCTCTAATGACCAAAAATACCCCCGCTGTTACCATGGTTGCTGCGTGAATCAAAGCAGAAACAGGTGTAGGACCTTCCATCGCATCAGTGAGCCACGTATGTAGTGGGAACTGTGCAGATTTACCCATCGCACCAATAAAGAGTGCAATCGCTGCTCCTACTAGTATTGCATCACTGAGATGTGGCAGTTGTGCAAATACTTCATCGTATTTAAGTGATCCTGTATTCCAGTAAAGTATAAAAATACCTATGAGCATCCCAAGGTCAGCAATACGGTTCATAATAAATGCTTCATTGGCTGCCCATGATGGAGAGATAGAAGGGTTTTCTTCTCTCGTTTGATCTGGTTTATGATACCAAAAACCAACAAGTAACCAAGAACACACACCAACACCTTCCCAACCAATAAATAGTCCCAAGAAGTTATCTGACATAACAAGTACCATCATTGAGAACACAAATGCTGAAAGATAAGAGAAAAATCTATTAAAGCTCTTATCATGATCCATATACCCTATGGCATAAATATGTACCACTGTTGAAACCAATGTAACCACAGTCATCATAGTGACTGAAATTTGGTCAATAACAAAACCAAATGAGACATTGAAGTCTCCCGCATTTATCCAATCCATCATTGTGACATGAATGACATTACCTGTCTCATAAAGGTTCGCTGCCAACAATGCAGAAGCTAAAAAGGAGATAAATAATAATACCGAGGCAACAACACCTACAAATATCTGTCTTTCGCTCATCCCAAAGAGTGCTCCAAACAGTGAGCCAGCAAATGGTGCAAAAAGTGCTATATATACTAAATTTTCCATTCTTAACCTCTCATATTCGCTAGGTCATCTAAATCAAGAGAACCATGTTTTTTGTATAGTACGATCAAAATACCAAGCCCTACTGCTACTTCTGATGCTGCAATTGCAATAACAAAAAATGCGAACATTTGACCTGTTAAATCATTGTAGTAATGTGAAATGGCGGCAAATGCAATATTGACTGCATTAAGCATAACCTCTGTTGCGAAAAAAAGCATTAAAAGGTTTCTTCTTCTAAGCACGCCAACCAGTCCAATCGAAAAGATTATCGCTGATACTATCAGGTAGTGAGATAAACCTATCATTTTTCATCCTTTACTACTAAAATTTCATCATCTGCATTCATATCTTCAGTAAGTGATGCATCCATCTTCTTACCTGCGAGGATAATCCCTGCAATCATCGCAACCAATAACATTACTGCTGCAACCTCAAATGGAATAAGATACTTTGTAAAAAGTACTATACCTACATCTTGTGCATTACCTACACCCTCATGCATAGGATAAAGTGCTTGAATTGCGTCTGAATGAATAGGTGCTGCAAACATCAGTACCAATACCAATGCTGACAAACCGCCTAAAACAAAAACCAAAGCATTTCCAGTATTTCTTTCTTTGATGTCACGTGTTGCATCAAAAAACATCATCGCAAATGAGTATAAAGCCATAATAGCTCCTACATACACTATAAGCTGAACCACACCAAGGAAATCTGCTCCCAAGATAAAGAAAAATCCAGAGATAAGTACCATACCTGCTGCGAGTGACGTCATCGCATAGAGCACGTTCTTACTCATTACTGTTACTAAAAACAGTCCTATTGTTAAAGCCGAAAATAGGTAAAAGGCTATCATTTCATACATTTTCTTCTCCCTAGTACGCTAATGGCGTTTGTTTAATGTTTTCATCTGCATTTGGAGATACTGCACCAAACCCATCGTACTCTTGTTGTAAGTTAAGCTTGTCAATAGGTGTTAACATATCTTCAAAGAGTGAATACCCTGCACGCTGTTCAGAGGCATTTTCATAACGAGGTCCGTGCACAATAGCAAGTTCTGGACACACTTCTGCACAATATCCACAGAAGATACAACGACCAAAGTTAATTGTATATTCACTTACCTCTTTACGCTGATTCTCATCATAACGTGTATCCATAGAGATACAATTAGAGATACATATTTTTTCACAAAGCCCACACCCAATACATCTGTAATTACCAGATTCAAGGAGTCTTAGCATATCATGAATCGCTCTATATCTCGGGGAGATAGGAAGTTTTTCAAATGGGTACTTTACTGTATGCATGTCCCCACCAAAAAGTGCTTTAAGCATCGCCTTCATCGTCACCCATAACCCTACAAAAAGTTCACCTTTAAAGGTTCTTTTTACAACTTGACGAAATTCACACCATCCACAGTTAGGTTTTTTACCTACATCTAATGCGACGTAGTTTTGTGTCCCAACATTTCTGTTTTTAAATTGTTCTAAACTCATACCTACTCCTTATACCATCATCACTAATGCTGTAATTACAATGTTTACAACAGCAAGTGGCATTAATACTTTCCAACATAACCACATCAATTGGTCTGGTCTCACGTGTGGCCACGCTGCTCTTACCCATAACATAAGGAAGAAGAAAAATGCTATCTTAGCCATAATAAATAACCAACCAAACATCCCTTCTGCGTCATATCCTCCTAAGAATACAATTGATGCAATCACAGAGATTGTAATCATGTTTGCATATTCACCGATGAAGAACATACCCCATCTCATACCTGAATACTCTGTAGCATATCCAGAGACTACTTCTGCTTCGTGCTCAAGTAGGTCAAATGGTGTTCTGTTTGTCTCTGCAAATCCCGCAATAAGGAAAAGGACAAAAGCAACGGGTTGTTTCCAGATAAGCCAATCAATAATACCAGCCGACTGGTAATTGTTAAAATCAACAAAGGATAGTGAACCTACTAACATAATAGGCGCTAAGATTGAAAGCCCAGTGACTACTTCATAAGAGAGAAACTGAATGGCTGTTCTCGCTGCTCCAATGATACCCCATTTGTTTGCTTGTGACATACCTGCTAAAAGGGGACCATAGAGTCCTGCTGCCATCATACCAAGTACAAACAAAATACCAATATTCAAGTCAGAAGCAATTGAAGGTACAAATACTCCACCAAAAGTCATTCCACCAATAAAAGGGATCCAATCCCAAAAGACAAATAATTCAGGGATAGTAAAGTCTGGAAACACAGGTACAGCAGCTAAAGCGATAAATGCTGTAGCTGCTGTAATAACTGGTGCTATCATAAAGATAAGTTTATTTGCATTTTGCGGGATGATATCTTCTTTTGTGAAAAGTTTAATCCCATCAGCTGCAATTTGTAATAATCCATAAGGACCTACGTGCATTGGTCCAAGACGTCTTTGTATAAATGCCAAAACTTTTCTTTCTATAAATGTACCAAACCCAGCCAGTGCCGAAATAATCGCCAAGATAAGGATAGCTTTAATAAGTACCCCTACCCATGTGACTTCTGGTAATAAATTTACTGCTTCCATATTACACCTTTCTCAATGTTACTGTTTTATAACGTGACTCACCAAAGAGGTCGTACACACCCTGTGCTGCTTTAAAGTCTGGTACTTTTACGATGTCGCCAGTGATTTTTTCATCGGCTATGACATCTAAAGTAATGCTCCCATTGTCAAAGAAAACTTCTACTTTATCACCTAAGCTTTCTGCTTTTTCTGCACTTGCATACAATGCAAATGCTTCAAAAATTTCATGTGATTTATCGGTAAAATCATTAAATTGTCTAGCTGGGTTACATCTGTATGCTATCTCACCCTCTAGTACTGCATTTTCATCAAACTTCTCTACTTCTGGTAATTCTGTCTCGACATTAGATGTCTCAAGTATATACCCACGGTTATCTACACCTTCATTGGTAAAACTGTTTGGTAGAGTATCAAATGCCACTGCTTTAAAACCTCTATCTATAGGTAACATCTCTGTCCAATCAACAGTAAGTTCTGGAGCACCTACAAGTGTTTTCATGAGATCATTAAGTTCATAACCATTGTACTCCACCGCTGCATTGGTAGGAAGTACTCGTTTTGCTATGTTACAAAGTGTCCCTTCTTGTTGGTTCATCGCTGGCATATCCAAATCACCATTTCCAAGAGCAGAGAGTTTAAAATCACCATTTTCGTTATACCCTATAGTGTATCCACTTAGTACACTATCGAGTTCACAAATAAGTGCCACACCAAGTGCATTTGATTTAGGTGGGGTCATTACCACATCAATATCACATGTCGCTTCTACAAGCGCTACAAGTTTAGCAATATTTTCTGCTTTCTCATGGTAATAAAGGTCTTCACCCAACATCATAGAGAAAGACTCTTTTTTCTTCATCATTTTTTCAAAGGCATCTTCAAAAGTAGCAGAGTCTCCACCAAGTAAATCAACAAGTCCATTGGTAGAAATAGTAATCTCTTTTTCTACCTCTTCTTTGATTTTTTTAGAGACCTCTTCCTCTTCACCTGTCTCTTCATTAATCACCATCTCTTTGACTGTTTTTTCAACTTTTTCAGTCATCGTTTTAGTCTCTGACTTTTTAAAGCTTTCAATGTACTCTTTGACATTTTCAGGAAGTAACTCTTTGTCTGCAAACAAATCAAGTACTAAATAAAGCGCTGCTTCTTCAAGTCCTACTTTATGGTTAAATATTTCTACATTTTTACCAAAAGTAGGAATGAGTGTATCTCCTACTGGATGGAAATAAAGTCCTGCACCTTTATTCATCTTTTGTACATTGTTAAATGCGTATTTCATAGCGGGTGTATCATTTCTAAGTGCCGAACCTATAGAGATAACAAAGTCTGCATTTTTCATAATAGCATCTGTATCTGTTGACCATAAAGCATTTCCAGAAGCTGCTTCATAGTGGTTTAAAAATGTTTGAAATGCTTTTACTTCAGGGTTGTAAAGCTTCACTCCCATTTTTTCTTTAAGTGTTTGAAGCATGAGTGCTTCTTCGTTTGTAATCATAGAGTTAAAACGTATGGTCTCTGCTTTCTTGAAAGCTTCAATCGCTGCATCAAAAGCTGCTTTATCTTTCGTTGCTGTTGTATTTTGAAAATCATAGGCAAAACGTGCTGAACCATCCAGTGATACATAGTTCCACTCGTTGGTGATTCTAAATATTTTTTCAGTTCTATCGGTAATAGAGGTAGGTTTTACTTCATAATAAATTTGTGCTCCGTCACTAGAGTGCGCAGCCACAGCAGGGACACGTTGTAAATCCCATGCATTTGAGGTATACACAAAGTCAACTGAGGCAAGAGCCCCCACAGGACACACTGCGATACATTCACCACAGTCAGAACAGTTTGTATGTTCCGTACCATTGCTTGGAGCAATGACAGATTTTTGAAGCTTATTCCACATAGAGTATGCATCTTTAGGCATAGACTCTTTGTAACCTTTATCAAGTTCTGCTCCACCACGTTTCACTGTAGTAATCGCAGAATCACCTATCATATCTTTACAGACTGTTGTACATCTTTCACAGACAATACAAAGACCTGGATCGTAGTGCAATACTGATGACCAGTTTACTGTTTCACGTTTGGTATCTGGAATCATATAACTTTGTGAATCAACGCCTAGTTCTAGTGTATAATTTTGTAATTCACACTCACCAGACTTATCACAAACCCCACACTGAAGTGGGTGGTTGACATCATACACTTCCATAATCGCTCTACGCTCTTCAAGAATCGTTGGCGTGTCAATCGTAACTTCCATACCCTCTTTGACTTTAGCGTTACATGCATAGACCTGTTTGCCATCCGCTTCTACCAGACAGATACGACATGCCAGTGTTGGTGAACATCTTGTCAAGTAACATATAGCTGGGATAAACACATCATTAGCACGCGCAGCATTAAGAATGTATTCACCCTCTTTTGCCTTATATTCAATGCCGTCAATTTTGATAGTAATCATATTATCTACCGTTTGAACTTCACTCATATTAGCTTCCTACTTTCATAATTTTTACTCTGCTAAACCTATAAGAGGATACCAAAGGCGCACTTAATCCCATATCATATGTAGGGTTAAGTGCAATGGTTCCTTTCATAGATGTATCAATCTTAAACACACGTTTAAACGTCACACCATCAATGTCAAAAGTTACACTCTCTCCCTCACCTAGTTTTGTAGCTGTTGCAAACTGAGAGGAGCCTACTAAATGTGCTTCTTGAGTTAATGGTTCACAAATATTTGTAAAGGCTGAAAACTGTTCTTTTGGATTGCATATATATACAACTGCCCCATCAAAACCATCTAATTCAGCCACCTCTTCAAATGTTGCATCTTCAGGTCTGTCACACTCTTCTAAAAGATACCCTCTGTACTCAGTTCCTACAGTATCAAAGTAGTCGGGGAGTGAGTCAAACTCTACTGCCTTAAACCCTTTTTCACTTGGAAGTGCTTTAGTATACGCTATGGTATATTCTGCATCTAAGCCTAGAGCATTGGCTATATCATTGAGGACATAGCCACCATAAGGTTGGGCTACATTCATTGGCACTACACGTTTATCATTGGTTGTGAGCGTACCCTCTTGCTGATTGAGTGCAGGCATATCCAAACCATTTTCTAACTCTTTTACATTACCTAATGCAGAGAGAATAAAGTCAGCCTCAGCATTATAGCCTACTGTCTTACCTGTAGCTTCATCATCTAGCTCACAAATGAGTGACACACCCATTGCATTTCCAGCTGGTGGTACACAGACTACATTAAAGTCTGCGTATTTCTCTACCAATGCAAGAATCTTAGCTATCTGTTCTGCTCTAGGGTGTGCATACAAATCAGACCCAACAACCAAAGAGAAACCATTTTTCTTAAGCATTGATTTTCTGAGAAGTTCTAACTCCTCTTCTCCTACATTTGACTCTGCACTAAGGTTACCAATATCTAAGTCATTTAAAAATGCTTTAACATTTTCAGGTACTTCTATATCACGTAGTAACATCTCCACAAGAAGGGCTGCTACACCCTCTTCACTTTGTGGCTCGTACTTAATGAACTGTGTCACAATATTTTTCATCTCTATATCTTCTAATGGGTGCATATAGGCTACACGTGCTCTATTCCATTTTGATGCCATATTGATATGATACTTTACTGTAGGTGTATCATCATAAATTTTTGTACCAATCACAATAATAACATTAGAATCTGCAATCGCTTTAACTGTTCCAGAATAGAGTGCTTTACCTGTTACCGAAGCATAAGCTTTCATAAATTTCTGATATGCTCTAGCTTCAGGAGAAATAAGTTTTGCACCTGTACGCTCTTTGATCTTTTGTAAGATGAGTGCTTCTTCGTTGGTAATTTGTGAAGCAAAAAGAATACTTTCAGCATTTTGCATGGCATCTACTGCTTTTTGGAATGCTCTAGCATCTTTAGTCACATGTTTATTAGCATAGTCAAAGCCGTAACGTCCAGCCCCACAAAGTGAAGTAAACTCGAAGTTATTGGTCATACGGTAAATCGTATCATTTTTTACTTCATACGTCATCTGACATCCGCCACCACAGTGAGGACATGCAGATGGAATTTTTTCAAGCTCCCAAGCATTGGCAGTGTACTTAAAGTTTGTATCTACCAAAGCACCTACAGGACAAACGGCAGCTGCCTCACCTAAAGATGCATAGTTCTTCTCTACCTTGGTATTTATAATCGTTGAAGAGTATCCACCGAATTTCAGTTGTAAAGCTTCATCACCAGTGATTTCTGTAGAAACCCTTACACATTTTTCACACATGATACAAAGTGCTGGATCATAGCTTACATGTCCCCAGTTCTCTACTGGTCTGTGTTGATCACGTGCAGTAAAAGGTTGTTCTTCAAGACC
>Ga0256827_10000615_pt1 | contig 22462 bp, 29 predicted proteins | sample CV84metaG_FD_185977 | JGI IMG/M metagenome (GOLD analysis project Ga0256827, IMG submission 185977) | Hydrothermal vent microbial communities from East Pacific Rise, Pacific Ocean - CV84 | ecosystem: Environmental > Aquatic > Marine > Hydrothermal vents | place: Pacific Ocean: East Pacific Rise... | reverse complement strand
TACTTTTGCGGCCATTGGAACAGCATTGATATTTAAGTCATAAGTATTCTTTAAAACAGCCCAATTAAAGTCGTACGCGCTATCATAGCCGAGTAATACATAGTAACTACATACTAATATACTAATTTATTAAAAAGCGTATGAAATTGCTAATAGAGGGTCTAGTGTTCCACTAAGATGTTGATAATATCTATAAAGTATTGGGTCACGATATTGTGCTTCTCCATCTTCATTAACACCTAATGTATCTGGGTCTTCTTCAAGTCCATATTCTCTAGCATAATCCATAGCAGTCATACCTTTATCATCTTTCATTTTCCAATCAGCACCACGTTCAATTAAAATTCTAGAATCTTCATATTTACCTTGTTTAGCTAAAGCCATTAAAACTGTTTCACCATATTTATTAGCATTATTAAGATTGAACTTAGGGTTATCTCGTAAAGACCTTAGATAAGCTGACTGGCCTATATTTATTAAATACAAATAAGGGAATGTTTCATTTTCACAACATAATTCATTAATGTTAGCTTGTTTTAAAAGTTCTTTGAGATTATCTTCATCTTCCTCAGAAAGTGGCCATTTTATCAATGCTTTAATTAGTGGTGTTAAATTTTCTTCATTCATTAGTTTTTCTCCAATTTGTTTGTTATTATAACGTAAGATACAATTAATATTTTATTTGTTATAATAATAGATATAAAAAGGAATTAAAATGATTGAGATGAATTTCCCAAGTTTTGGAATAACAAAAATGAAAAATAAATATTCTGCTTGTTTGATAGTATATGATGATGACCCAATATTTCATGATGAACAATTTTTAGATTATATAGAAGATATAATGGAAAGAGTTGGAAAAGCTATTGATGTTACTTCAACTGCTATAATATTTGCTACTAAAACAGGGTTTTTGTTAGATTGGGATGCATTAGATATCGAATTTGAATTAAAAAATCAAGTTATCATGTTTGAAGATGAAAAAGTAACATATACTTTATATATTGATGACTTACTATCTGAATTTGAGAAATTAAAAAATCAAGACTAATTATAGATTCTTTTATTCATCATTATAATAATATAAAAAAGGAATATTAGTTTGGAATTAAATGAATATATTTTATCTAAAATAGCTTATACTGATATGAAATTATTTCAAGATTTTGAAGAAAATATATTTGAACTAATTAAAGAAAAAGATAAAAACTATTCTCCGATGGCGAAAATAGAATTATATATGGAATATAAATATTCTATAAAAGATGATAATTATAATATACTTATAAATTATAAAATTCTTATATTAGATGAAAAAAGTAAATTTGTAAAATATATAGATTTAAATAATTTAAATAAAAAAGAATATAAAAAACTATTATTAAGATTTTCTAATACATTAGAAGATAAGAATATCTTAAAATATCTGGGTAAAAATAAATTAGTTAATATTACTAGTCCTGATTTAAATATAGAAGGTTTTCAAACCGGTGTACAAGCTATTTCTTTTACTCCTAATAAATCTATTAAAAAAGAATTATCTTTTGGATTTAGAGGGACAGCACGTAGTGAAGATTGGGAACAAAATAAGTTAATGGGAGCTAATATTGCTCTTAATCCTGAAAAATTGCAAAAAGAACTAACAACAGATAAAATAGATATATCTAAAAAAGAAATTCAAGATGCTTTAACACCTGAATATTTTCATGAGAGTGTAATTTTTGTAGAAAAGACTATAGAGTTGTATCAAAAAAATAATACTATATTAGATATAGAAGAATATTTACAGTTATTATTTTTTGGCCATAATAATAATGCTTTAATTAGTGGTGTTAAATTTTCTTCATTCATTTTGCTAGTCTCTATATACTAATTTATTAAAAAGCGTATGAAATTGCTAATGTAGAATCTAATGTTCCTGTAAGATGTTGATAATATCTATAAAGTATTGGGTCACGATATTGTGCTTCTCCATCTTCATTAACACCTAATATTTTTGGGTCTTCTTCAAGTCCATAATCTTCGGCATAATCAATAGCTGTCATACCTTTATCATCATTCATTTTCCAATCAGCACCACGTTCAATTAAAATTCTAGAATCTGCATACTCACCTTGTTTTGCCAAAGCCATTAAAACTGTTTCGCCATATTTATTAGCATTATTAAGATTTAATTTAGGGTTATCTCTAAAATATTTTTGATATATTTTATCATTAGTGATTAAATATAAATATGGGAATGTTTTCCCATTACAACATAATTCATTGATATCTTCTTTATTTATCACATCACTTATATTTTCTTTATCGAATGGCTTTATTTCTATTAAGGCTTTTATTAATGGTGTTAAATTATCTTCATTCATTTGTTCTCCAAATTATTTGTTATTATAACATATACTAATTAAATGGATGATTCTTTGCATAGAGAGTCTAGTGTTCCACTAAGATGTTGATAATATCTTAGAAATATTATTAATTTATTTTTTTTTGTATAATTCAGGATTTTCTAATATACTTACTATATCAGAAGGTGGTCTAGACCAAAACTCTTCATCTTCTTCACTTTCGTATTTATCTTCTTCTGTTGATTCATATTCATCTGCATATTTTTCATATTTTTTTGCATAATCTAAGGCTGTTTTTCCGTCGTAATCTTTCATAGTCCAATCTGCACCATTCCTAAGCATTACTTTAACTTCTCTATCTAAGCCACGTCCCGCAGCTAACATTAAAGCTGTTCTACCATTTTTATTTGTTAAGTTTAAATCTAATAAAGATAGAATTTCGTCATTAAATAAGAAATAACTAGCATTACCAGCCTGAATAGCATATGATAATGGAAAATCGTTACCTTCGTTGAAATATTCATTCAGTTCTTCTTTTGTATAGCTTTCCAAATATAACAATTCAACTGTTTCGTTTTTTAATATAACATCCTGTAATGTTCTTTTCATAATAAAATTCCTTTATTCGTATTATAATCTAATTTTACTTAAATATCAATTAAGATATTTGTTTTATAATACGAATAAAGGAATTATATGATTAACGGTTTGTGTAAAGAAACAGTATTAAACTTAAAAAAAATGAATAATTTGCAATTATTAAGAATGACTAGTAAAGAAATAAAATTGGTTATTAATAAAATTGAGAATATCTACAAGAAAACTGCAGGTTATAAAGATGATAAAAAAAGAGAAATAAATACAAAAATTAAGCAAATAAAAGAAGAAAAAGGGGATACTAATTTAATCAATGGATTTGAAAAAGAACTTGAATTATTAAAAGGTCATAAATCAACATTACATAAAAAAGACACTTTAGAATTATTTATAAATTTAGAATCTTTCTTATCTTCTATTATAGATAATCCTTTAATATTAAAAAAAATAAAGATAGATAATATTGAAAATTTACTCACTGCATTCAAATCTGTTTCTATATTTGATAAAAAAATAGGAAAAGATGAAGATATTACATATTATACAACGAATGGGACATCTGGGGAGCCAGACTCTGCTATATTAAAATTTGTGAATGGTAAATGGGAAATTGATTTTACTGCAGCAAGTAATGCAGCTAATACTGAATATGAATTTCTTCAATTATTTTTACATCCTTTTAGTTTGCAAAAAGCATTAGATGAAGTTTTAGAAGAATATAAAGATAAAAAGGATGAATTAACTAAACTATCATATGAAGAAATGTCTGAATTAGTTTTAGCTGAATACAAACCTTTTACTCTTAAAAATGAAGAAAGTATTAATGAATTTTTTGAATTTATTTTGAATACAGATATTAAAAAACTTTTTGCCAATGTTAATATTATAGGTGCTTATTCTAATAAAGCATTATCTTTTTTAAATGAAAAGAATAATAAAAGAATAATTAATAAGTTTATTGAAGATGGTATTTTAACGGACGAAAATAAACGTGAAGAAATTGAAGAAATAGGTAATTGGATAATGATGAATGGTCAGTTAGCTTCAGTATTTAAACTAATAGGCGATAAAACAAAACTTAATAATGACGAGATTGAAGATTTAAGTGGTTATACATTATTAGATAAGAGCAAAGCATTAAAAGAAAGAAATAATAAGCTAGAAGAGAAGAAAAAGAATTTAGAAGATAAATTTGTTGATATTATTAAGCATATGACTGGTAAAATGTCGTATATTTCAACTATTTCAGGAATAGAAAAAAAAGAATTTGATAAAAAATTTGATAATGATGAATGGGTGAATAAATTCTTCGAAACAGTAATTAAACATTCGACAGAAAACAAACCTGTTATAAATCATAAAAAAATTAAAGGAAATATAACTGCATTAACTTCTTTTATTGCAAGAGCATATGAAGTTAGTTCTTTTAAAATACCAGAGTTAGAGTTAGTTTTGGGAGAAAGAAATTTAGAAGTAATAGTAAAATCACAGGCAGCAACTATTAAACATGAAAGTGTTATTAGTGAAGCATTAATGGAAGTTAAAAATGGATTACAAGAACAATTGAATACATTTAAAGAAATAGAAGAAAATTATCAAGCAGATAAAAAATTAAAAGATGAAGAACTTATTGTAGAATTAAAGAAAGATTTAGATAAAGGGGATAATACATTTTTAACTTCATTTTATATAAATATGAAAAAATATAAAGTTGACGCAGAATCTTTTTTAAGAGTAATGGATGCAATAGAATTGCCAAAAACTATATCTCTAGAAGATAGAGAGGATATTGAAAATATTGTTTTAATTTTTAAGAATATAGAAGATATATTAGATATTAAGATTATAGGGAAAGATGCAAAGATACTTTTAAATGATATATTAATGAACTCCTTTGAAAGCAAGATAATAGATTATGATACTTTTCTTAATAATTTAATAAATAATATAGTTAGTCTATATCCTGACAAAAATAATAAAGAAGGAGAAAAAAACAGTAATAGATTAAATGAAAGATTGAATTGTCTTAGAAACAATATTTCTATTATAAAAGAAACAGATAATAATAAAAAGATAAAACTAACCAAGATAATTATAGATAAATCTACAAAAATTATTCAAGATAGAAAAAAAGGTATTGAAGTACCAACAGAAAATATTGTTGAAAAGTCAAAACCACCTAAGCAATAAGAATTAAGGAGTTATTTTTTTAATTTTTATTAAAGTTAATATAGGGAAGATATTTTCACTCAACTTCTTATTTCATAAATCAAACTACCAGTATTATCATTTATAACAAACTTTCCACGCACAGATAGTTGAATATCAATATTGTTTAAAAAGGTAGTATTTAGAGTTGAAATCAATTCTTTAATATCTTCTTCTTGAGCTACTGTTCTATGTATAATATTATCTTGGTTATCTATTGTATTAAGAAGTGTTCTGCTATGGTTATTTGAATGATTATCACTTACATCTGTTTCTATATCAATTAAATCTATTGGGTTGTTTATATCTAAATTATCTGATATAAGTTTTTCAACATTTACAGGTTGAATATCATTTACTAATTTTTTTAAGCTAAGATATTTCTCTTCTAAAATCTTATATTTTTCTTTTTGTATTCTTAAATAACTTTTAGTTTTTTCATCTTCGATATTGTCTATTTCAAATTGTTCTTCTGCAGTATTTTTACTATTACCAGTATTTTTATTAGTTGTTTTAAAGATTTTAAATCTATCTTTAATGAATTTAGATAATAAAACATTATTTCTAATACTTTGAACTTTAGGTCCTTCCCATTCTTCTACACAATATCTACCTATTGAAGCAACATTAAAAGGAGTGTTTTCTTTTTCGAAAAAAGTAATAGCTGTATCAACTCTTTCCAATGCCTCTAGTGCTTTTTTGCTTTTTAATTGGCTCTTTAATTCACTTAATAATTTTTCTTTCATCTTTTTATCCTTTTTTATTGTAATACTAATTGTTTGTTGTTAGAAGAAATATATTTTTCTAACATAGTTATTTGCGTAGGTTCTAATTTTAGTTTCCCTTCCACTAATTCTTCAATATGTGAATGATTATATTTTCTTAAAATTTCTTGTGAAAATAGATTAGCTGATTTTAAACTTTCTTCCTCACTTAATCTCAGTAAGAATGGCTCTATACTGTTATTCATTAAAATTTTATTTATAAACATTTCTAATTCTAATTGCGCCTCGTTATTATCGAATCCATCTATGATTTCATTGTTTTGACAAATATTTGCAGCTAAACCAAAATCATTTACATTCTCCATACCAAGTTTAATATCTTTATTAGAAGTAATTAAGCTATTATTAGTGCTATTAGTGTTTTGTTCTGTATCATTTAGCATAGTTAGTGATTTATTCACGTATTTGTATCTAATAGACCACTCACTAATTAAATCAGATACTTCTAAACGTATGTTTTCAATTTCACCTTTGATAGTATCGTTTTGTTCTGTAAGATACTTTAAGTTTAATTTTTTGATTTTGTTAGATTTTTTTCTAATGCTATACATTAAATTATTAACTTCGGCTACTTGCCCTATAATAAAAGGTGTTCCTGTAATCCAATATTGACAACGAGCACAAGATTTATCTTCACGTCCCAATTCTTCACAACTAACAGGACATATGCCAGATAAACCAATATTCCAATAACTTTTATTTTCTTTTAATAGTGTAAAATTATTTTTATTAAATTCTTGCGTAGAAGAAAAAAGCTGTTTTTCAAAATCTTCTAACTCTTCTAATTTTTCTAAATCAATAGTTAAATTATTTTTATTTTTTACATGTAGGTCTTCTATTACATTAGAAATATCTTCTATACTGTTTTTGTTGTAATATAGTGTCATTACGGTAGAAGAATGACCAGCAACAAATTGGGATACAATCTCAACAGGAACTCCAGCCTCTATAAGATTAGTTATACCACTTACTCTTAATGAATGAATATCAAATATGGTTTTATAAGATTTAGAAGGTCTTCCATCGGCATAAACTTTAGTTTCTACTTCTGCTAATTTAATATCTTTATTGGTTCTAATTTTGATTTCTTTTTCTACTTCCATCATTAAAAAACAATGAAATTTTTGCAAAGCTGGTGCTGTTAATACACTAAAATTTATTTTATTACTTAAACTAGGAAATAAGAATAACGGAGCTACATATTCTATAGATTTAGAAAGATTTTTATCATCTCTTTTTTCTGTGGAAGATATTGGTTTAGTAATTGTAGTATTGTGATTATTATTCCATTCTATTTGTGAAATCAACAAATCAAGAATATCATCTGGCATATAAGGTATTTTGTATTTATTACCTGTTTTGTTGGTGTTGATATATAATACATAGTGTTTCTTATTAGATATATAGTCTGTTTCTATTTGAATACAACATTCTTTTCTATCTTTTATAGCAAACTTATTTTTATTTTTTACATATTCTTTTGTATTAAAATCGATAATATATTCATCTAATTCTCCAGAATCTAACCATCTAGATTGCTTATTTCGAATAGGGTAGGTTAATAAAATATACATAATTATTGTATATCCATACCAATACTTTTTATTACCTTCTGCATCTATAAGATTTAACTGTGTCTCATTATCTATAAAATCTTTATTAAACTGCATATCATCTCTTAATAATATTTCTTTTGCAATTTCAATAATGGAAGAATCTACACGTTTTCTATTTGTAATAGAATTTCTTTTAGTTTGATTAAATCTATCATATTTATTAATAGGTATTTTTAAATCTTCATACGCATTAAGTTTGATGAAATCAAAGAATTCTTCGACTGTAAATAAGATATTATTTTTATTAGTATTAACAATATCCAACTGCTCAACTTGATTAAAAAATAGATTTTTATTGTTATTACTAATATCTCGAATATGTTTTTCTCTAACGATTTGGTCCGGTAATAAATTATTGATTTTTTGTTCTATTAAATACTTAAAGAAAAAGGATATACCACGTGAATATCTATCCACTTGCTTAACTTATTCTGTTTTAATATGCATATATTGATTGGATAATGTTATCCATATTTCTGGTATAGAACCGTTAGTGTAAAAATCATTAAAAAAGACGTATTTACTATATTTGTTATCATCTAAATATATTTCTTTCCAGTTATATTCATTAACTGTATTTAAATAATATTCTGCGAATATATTTGCTAATTGTTTAAAGGTATTTAAGCTAGAATTAGAGGATTTTGTTTTTCTATATTCATCTTCTATTTTTAAGAAATATTTAAAAATATCTGGGTGAAAATCTGATAAATTTTGTATATTCGTAGATAATGTTATTAGTTGAAAAAATTTAAATATTAAATTACCATGTTTCTTATTTTTCTTTTTAGAGATGTGGTTTTTTAGATATTGCACAAATTTACCAATGTCAGTATTTTTATCAAATATCAAATCTTGAATATTTTTAGTAGATAAATTAAGGTAGAGTAAGTTTGTTTTAACTAAGCTAAATGGTAACAAAATATAGTTTAACTGGTGCAATTTAAATAATAAAATTTGAAGCATCTCGCCTTTAAAAGATTTGGAAGCGTTATTATTAAAATATAATTCTAGAATGTCTTCTATATTTTTATTTTTCGTAATATTATCGAATTCTTTGATAATATACTGAGTTGTAAATTTTGTATCATAATTTTCAAAAAACTTTATCAAATCTTCCTGAATAGTATCTAATACGGAAAGGTTTAAATCATTCTGCAGAATTACTATTTTATCAATATGTTCGTTAAATAATATATTATTGCCAGTTTCTTTATTGAAATATACACTACTTATATGGGTTAGATGACTATACATTCTTTAACTCTTTCATTTTTGTATATCCTTTATCCAGTTCTTCTTCCAGAACTTCTAATGTTTTTTTATAATAAACTTCTGTGCTGCTAATACTTCTATGATGCAACATTCTTTGTGTCATTTCTTTTGAAACTTGTAATATATTCGCACAATAATATCCATAAAAATGTCTTAATCCATGTATATTGACTCCAGATTGTTTTGTATTCAATTCTATTTTTTTAACATTTTGTTTAAATTTATCTTGTAACGCATTTAAGGTTAATGGGTTACCATATTCGTTTTTAGAAAGTGAGATGAAATAATAAGGGTGATTGTCGCCTGTTGTTAATCTTAATTTCATATATTCTAAATGTAGTTTGTAAAATAATTTACCTATATCAGGATTGGACCAATAAACAAAACTAATATGTTTGTATCCATCATCTTCCGTCATACTTTTCCAACCTGAGAACAATTTACCATTTATTAAATTTCTTGGTATTAGGTTAAACTTCTCAAATAAATACTGTCTTCTGGTTCCTGTTTTATTTAATCCGTTTTTAACCCACTCTATATGCCCCTCAACTGGATTAGAAAGGGTTATGTTAGCCATACCATTATTTTCGTTATAAGATACGTCATTAAGGTATATATGAAGTATTTCGCTACTTCTACAACCACCATACGCTAATAATAAATAAATTAGTTTCTCTCTAAGATTGCTAATTTTAATTAAGTCATTGATTTTGTCTTTTGGAAAGGCTTTGTATTCTGTTTTTGTATGCTTACCAAAATTATCATTTCTGCTAAAAGATTTAACTTTAATGGATTTTTCTTTCTTTTTAATATGATTAAAAAAGCTGAATTTATTTTCTATTTCTTTTTTAATAATAAATTCCATATCATTTTTGAACTTTGTTTCTAATGGATTTAAATTTATAGCATTGAAATTATTTTTTAGGAACAAAGTATATTCACTAATATTAGTGATATCAACTTTTACTGTATTTAATTTAATAGGCTTCCAGAATAATAGTGTATTGTCTAAGCCATCTTTGTCAAATGTGCCGGATAATCTTTTTTCGGCAAATAATTTTAAAATACTGTGTTGATAAGAACTAGTTTTGTTATTAAATAATTCTTCATATGTAAAATAAAAATCCCACATATAGGCAATAGATTGAAGTATCTTGTTTATAGTAGAAATACTTTTTCCGATTAGTTGTAGTTCTCTTACGTATGTCAGGCTTAATACACTAATATTACCCTTTACTAACAGTATTGGTATAGATAAACCATTATCGGTTGGTATAGTTATTATTTGTGTATATTTCATAGGTTATTGTCCCTCTTGACTACAATCTATAACCATTTCTTTTAATTTGTAGATTTTATTATCATTTGGGATATAAAAACATTTTTCAAAGTTTGCTTTTTTATTCCAATAAATTTTATAAAATCCACTTGGAACAGCTAATTTACTTCTACCTATTCTTTTTGGAAATTTATCAAATTCGTTAATTGTTAATGCTTTTAAAGAACCAAGTTTATTGGCTATCTTTCTTTCGTATTTTTCTACTTTTAAGTAAGAATATCTATTAGTTTTTGGTAGTTGTGGAACAATCTGAGACATTACGTATGTAGCTTTAAGGCTTTTGTCTGAATAATCATTAGATGCATCGTTAGCACCGGAATGACCTCTATCATATCCCTTTTTAGTGTAGTCACTATATTTAGTTCTATATTTAGCTGGTATATGTTTATCAATATAAAAAGAAGGTCTTTTTTCTATTTCTTTTTCATAAACTTTTCTTCCATCTAGTTCTATATATACATAAAGAGCACTTTTAAGTGAATAGTCATAGCAAGTCTTGAAATATCCATTGTTATTTAGAATTTTATCACAACTCTTTTTATTAAAGTATTTTTTAAGTCTTAAATCACTGATAGGTTTATAGACCTTATCTTCTTTTATTTCAGCAACCTCTTTTTTGTCATTACTTGTATAATGTTTTTGCATAGCTAACATTTCACTAGCGAATTGACCTATTGATATTTGTGCATGTAACGATAACGTCATTAGAAGTGTAATGGATAGAAGTTTTAACATTTATTAAGTCCTTGGATATATTTATTATATATATTATAACAAATATATCCTTATATGCTGCTTTAACATATATAATAAATCTATATGATATAATCTACTTTTAAAAGGAAAATATAAATGGCAACTAGAGCAAAAATATCAGGAAAAAAGAAAATACAAAATGAAGTTAAATCACCGTATGAAGATATACTAAAAATCAACAATAATTATTTACCGGAACAAGGTGAAATAATATTAGTATCTAATGATGATAAAGTATGGGAGAAACGGGAGTTTTTAAATATAATTACAAGTAAAAATGATTTTAAATGGGTAGTTAAAGAATTTAAAAATTTTCCTTATAAAGTTAATTTATTTCAATGTTGGAAACTTGACAATTCTACTACTGAATATTTTAAATATTCGCAAAAAATAACTAACGTTTAAGAATTTCAACAAATAAATTCTTTTTTTGTTAGTTACTCATATATTAAACTTTTTGTTTAGTATGGTTTTTACCGGCTTTTTCAACTGGTCTTGTATCATTATGTATAGATTTAGCATCTGTATAAACAAAAGCTGTATATAAATTCTTTTACGTCTTCTTCTATATAAGTTTTTTCACTCATTTCTAAATCCTTATTTTATTTATTAAATAATAAGGTAAAAACCTGAATTATAGATTAAGTCTAATTATTAAATTAGTTAAGTATTCTTTAAGTGTTCTTATCTTATTATTTAATAAATTAGAATAATAGGGTGTATATAAGGTGATTGATAAAATAGATATAACACGTTTTAAAAAAGATATAGGTGTGAAAACACAAATTCATAAGGTTGCACTTTTTTTTAAAGAAAATATGAATTTATTAGATAAAGATATTATTATTGCAGATTTTGAATTTACAACACAATATAATATATATGAAATAACCGTAATGAAAGTAAAAAATGGTAAAATTATAGATATTTGGTTTGAAGAATTTAAAGTTCCACCTTCTGATACAATATTTGATTTTAATGTAAAAAGACCTATTAGATTACCAGGTGGATTTAATAGTAATAAAAATGAATTTACAAAAGAAAAACAGAATAAACTTATAAGTGTAATAGAAGAATCTGATTTTTTTGTAGCGCATAATTATATTGCGGAAATGCAATGTATTCATAAATTAAAATTTCCAGAATTAAAATATGATGTATTAAATATAGAATTATATAATCAAGGTAAAATTATATGTACAAACAAGTCTTTTAATAATAAACATTTTAAGCAATTGGATATATTTAACAATGGGTTTTCTAATGAAAATGTTTCTAATTCTTTGGGATGGAGTATTGAATATAAAAAAGAAGATAAATTGTTTATTTTAAGTAATAATCGAACGGGTGTATCTATTGAAGTGGATAAATTACCTGAAAATTTTATTAAAAGTAAAACTAGTGTAGGTATTCATAATTCATTATTTGATACATTGATAACTTATACTAGTTTTTTATCATTAGAAGAATTTATTTAATCGATTATCAATATAGCAAACACTTATTTTACTATATTGATAGTTATTAATTATTTATAATAGGTAATTAATAACTTGTAATGCCGCAACAGCTCCGTCACCAGCAGCACTAATAACTTGTTTAGGGGCATCAATTCTCATATCGCCAGCGGCATATAATCCTTCCACAGATGTTTTCATATTGATATCAACGATAACTTGACCTTGTTGATTCATATCACATAAAAAAGAACCATTATCTTGTATCAAAGTTTGATTATTAACATCATTTCCTACAAAAAGAAAAATTCCAGGTATACTAATATCAGTTATTTCACAACTATTTTTATTTTTTATTTTGATACCAGATACGCCCATATTGTCACCATAAACTTCTTCTGGTGTAGAATTATAAATAATTTCTATATTATCTGTGTTTTTAATTCTTTCAATTGTATTTGGTGCTGAACGGAAAGTGTCACGTCTATGAACAATAATAACTTTAGAACATATTTTTGATAAATATAACGCTTCTTCGAGAGCTGTATCACCACCACCGATAATAACGACTTCTTTATTTTTATAAAAGAAACCATCACAGGTAGCACAAGTGCTTACTCCTTTACCAAAAAACTCTTTTTCACCTTTGAATCCAGCCATTCTTGGTGAAGAACCTGTGCCAATAATTACTGTTTTTGATTTAACACTTGTTCCGTCTTCTTTTTTAATAACAAAGAAATTTTCTTTCTTTGTGACTTGTGTGATATTAGACATATCATGTTTTAAACCAAATCTTTGACATTGTTCCGGCCATGGTTGCATAAGCTCCATACCTGTGATTTCGCCAGTTACACCAGGATAGTTTTCAATTTCAGAAGAACTAGTTATCTGTCCCCCTGGCATCCCTTTTTCAAACATAGTAACATTTTGTAATCCACCTCTTGTTGTATATAGTCCAGCTGTTAGTCCAGCAGGGCCACCACCGATAATAGCGCAATCTAAAATTTCATTCATAAATTATCCTTTTTATTTAGGGATATATTAAAGCATAATTACTTAAAATTTTATTAAATAAGAAAATAAAGTGAAAATAAAAAGATTTAAGGAGTAGAAGAAAGATGTATAAATAAAAATATTCCTAAAGAAGAAATATTTTTAATGGTGAATTATTAGAATGGATTATCCATTTTTTCTTCACCTGTCTCAAAAGACTGATTAGTGTTTTTGTCTGTAACGATAGCGCTTAATTTAGCTAAATCACGTTTAGGAAATCCTAATGCAGAAGCAAAAATAACATTTGGAAACGTTTTTAAATGAACATTGTAAGCTCTAACGATTTCTAATTTTCTTGTTTGAATATCAGCAAATTCAGTATAACCAGCCTCAATAACTTGGTTAAGTTGTTTGTAAAGAGCTGTATCCATAGTAGGATTTTGTTCTTTTAGCCATAACATAGCACTTTTAGCACCACCTTCACCATAACGACCACCAATAGAAGCATCGATTGCTGCGATTACATCTTTTGAATATTTACCAAGTGTAAAACCTTGTCTTGTCATAGTTTTTGTAGCTTTTGAGAAAACATTTTGTGTATCTGTATGAACAGCACTTAATTGTTCTTCGTAACCGATAGAACTATTATAAAAAGAAACAGCTTTAATAGCTAACATTGCGATAACGCCAATAACGACGACCCAGATAATAATTTTTTTCATATGAATGAACCTTTTTGTTTTTTTGTATGGTAATTATAGCATTACAAAGCTTAAAATAAAGTTAAAATATTATCTATATTTGTTATGTTTAACATATAAAGATATACCTATATTAAAACTTAAACTTAGAATTATAAATATAAACCACCACCAACCAGAAATTTCAACTTCATTAATGAGGTATCTATATTCTTCCATAGATGTTCTAGAAAAACCATTAGGCTCGCTTTTTTTAACTTTTAATTGTTTTTCAATGGCACTGTATACTTTATTTATATCCCATATATTAGACAAAAAGATAGAATCTCTTAATTCTACTTTAAATAAAGAATTATGTGTAAATGCCTCTATTTTTACCCAATTATATTTACCTGTATCATCTGTATCAATAAAAATAACAACATCGTTTTTTTTCCAAGTTATCCATTTTTTTTCAACTTGTTTTACAAAACTTTGACTTTCATTTCTTGTTAAATAAATAATAATATTTACTTCTAATTTTTTACCATATTTCGCTAATAATTTATTGATTTTATTGTTTAATAAGCTAGTGTTATTTAAATCAACATTTTTGCCAGTAAGAATACGATTAAAATCAATTTCGCCATATCCATTATCAAATGTATCTGGATAATCTAAGATTTCGTTCATTTTCTTTTCACTACTTTTAATGCCTTTATTGTGTAAAGTTTTAGTGCTAAGTTTGATATAATTAACTACTTTATGTTCTACTGATGTTGGTCTTATATCTGTTGGTATAATGTGCCAAATATCACCTTCACCTAATGCTCTACTATAAGATGTTTGACTACTTCTATATACTTTTTCTTCGTATTGATTATGATATTTCATTGTGTAACTACCCCAATGACCATGATTTAAGTATACTGTATCTCCATCATTTGTTGTGAGGTAATATTTATCAGGCACACGTCTAGTTCTTGTTTCGTAATGACAACTTCTATTGTCACCGCTACCAGAACATACTTCTTCTTGATATTCTTCTGTATATGCTTCTTCATGTAATATTTCTTTAATACTTGAGTTAAAAACAGCTTTATCTTTTAAATTACTCATATCAAAGAAGAAGTAAAAAGTAATCATAGTTAGAAAGAACAAACCAAAAATTTGTAATACCATTTCTCGTATAAGAACATCTTTTCTTGAATTAAAAAAATTCACAAATGAAGCCCCAATAGCGATAATAATAAAATACCAGAAAGTCGTATTACTCATTGTAATACTCAAAACGTCCATAATATAATCCCATTCCCAAGTAGCCATAAAACCAATAATCATTGTTAATATAACTGTATATTTTTTTAATTCGAAATCTTTATTACTATTATTTGAATAACGTCCCAATTTAAGCCTTTTACTTTTATTTAAGGCATTATATAATAAATCAACTTAATATCCACTTAAATAATGGTTAATATATTGTGTTATAGTTTTTTTGATAGTAGAGTTAAATAGATTAAAAAATAATAAGTTTAATTTAAGTTAAATTATTGTCTATTTTGGTATATTTATGTATTTTTTTCTTTGTGGATTGTTTCTTTTTAACTGGTAATTCAATAAGAGATTCTTCCCATTGTAATAATATTTTTTGCATTTCTAAGAAAAAATCTTCTTGTTTATCTTCTGAATCTTCTAAATCTTCAAATAAATAAGATGATTCAATAAGAGTTTGAAATAATTTATTTTCTTCTGGATTATTAACTTCATATACTTCTTCTTTTGTTAGATTGTATCTATCCAAAATATCTTGTTCTTTTTTAAATACTCCGTATATATCACAATATGCTATTTCCCTATTATTATTTTCAAGTTTAATATAAAAATGATTAGCTAATCTTGTCCCAGCCATTATTACTTTAGAATTAAAGCCTTTGTTTTTAAAATCCCAATGTAAAATATCAGCAAAGGCTGCGCAATCACCATGTCCATATATTTCTTTTAATTTATCATCCGAAGATATTGAATATTGAGGAAATATTTTCCCATTATTATTTTCCATTATATTGCCTTTTTTTTAACTATATTATAACTTAAAAAGGTATTTCTTATGTTTAAGTTATTTTTGTTAAAATATAAGCATACTATAAGTTAAATAATGATATCATCTTTTTATAAAAAAAATAAAAGGATTTATATATGTCACATTTTTCAGTTGCAATTATTCATAAAGATACAAATGAAGATTTAGAGGAGTATTTAGAGGATATTTTAGAGCCATATAGTGAACATAAGGTTGTTGAATATACCAAATCAAGAGATGAACATATTGCTGAAATGCGTTCTAATATAGCTGATTATAAAGTTAGCCCGATGTATAAAGAATATTTAGAAGACCCTATTGCTTATAAAGAAAAAAGTAATAGTGAAGGTCATTGGAATTATATTTCTGTTGAATTTCCTAAACGCCTAACTTGGACGGACGAAGAATGTTATCAAGAAGCTATTGTTTATTATAAAGATGAGGAAGGAGCAATCAATGAAGATGGCTCTACTAATGAAACTTATAATCCTTTGTCAAAATGGGATTGGTGGACTATTGGTGGACGTTGGGATAATATGCTTCTTTTGAAGGGTTCTGGTGTAAAAACAAATTCTGCTAAAGTAAAAGATATCGATTTTGACCAAATGAAACAAAATATAATTAAAGCTAGAATAAAAACATGGAATGAATTTCAAGATAAAATCAAAGAAGAACCGGAAAGTGAACAAAATTTAAGATTTATGTGGGGTATTGAAACAAGTGAAACATTTGAAAGTTTTACACAAGTGGATATTGGTTTTTCTACTTATGCTGTTTTAAAAGATGGTGAATGGTTGGCGAAAGGCGAAATGGGGATGTGGGGAATTGATTCAAATGTAGATGAAGAATGGGTAAATAAAAAAGTATCCATCTTTGAAAATTTGGATGAAGATGACGTTATTACCGTAGTAGATTGTCATATTTAACTCTTTAATGAAGCATTTTTTGCTTCGTTGAAAAATATTTTTATATTTTTGATATCAAAAACTGATATAATATTAAAAATATAAAAGGTATAAGAAAATGAAACACTTGATAGATATAAAAGATATAAAAAAAGAAGATATCGAAAACATCTTACAATTAGCAAAATCATATAAACAAAACCCAACTCAATCTAATATGTCTGGTAAAAATATAATTACTTTATTTTTTGAGAATTCCACCAGGACTAAAACCTCATTTGATATTGCAACACAAAAATTAAATGCAAAAATAACCCATGTAGATATAGCAAATAGCTCAATTAAAAAAGGTGAAAGTTTAATAGATACGGTTCAAACTATATCAGCTATGAAGCCTGATATAATAATCGTTCGTCATGAAGAAAACGGGGTTCCAAGAATGCTTACTAATTATACAGATGCTAGTATTATAAATGCTGGTGATGGCTCCAATCAACATCCTACTCAAGCACTTATTGATTTATTTACTTTATTAGAAATATTCGAAGGTGATATTAAAAATAAGAAAATAGCAATAGTAGGTGATATTAAAAATTCACGTGTAGCAAATTCAAATATAGATTTATTAACAATGTTTGGAGTGGAATTAATTTTAATAGCGCCTGAAGAATTCTTACCAGATACTAATATAAAAACAAGTAATAATATAGAAGACACAAGAAATACCGACGCTATAATAAGATTAAGAACACAGACTGAAAGACATTCTATAGCTAATGAATTATATTTAAAAGAATATGCCGTTAAGTTTTGCATAAATAAAGAATTGTTAGATAACCGGGAAATATATATTTTGCATCCTGGACCAGTTCATAGAAATGTGGATATATCAGACGAAATATTATTAGATAAACGTAGTAAAGTTTTAACACAAGTGGAAAATAGTATATATGTAAGAATGGCTATTATAAACTATTTTCTTGAAATATAATTGGTTCTAATTACTATGTTTTAGTGTTTTAAAAACATCTTAAAACAAATATTGGTCATCAATTTCTTTCATTCTTTTATCTATCCAAACTTGGTCATATTTATATTTTTCAGCATCGGATATTACTTTGTCTTCTAAAGACATTCTATGCGTGTAGATAAACTCTGGTTCTGCTATTTTTATATAAGAAATAATGGTTACAAATAAGATAGCGGCTATCATGACAATCCTTTGTTATATTTTGTTAAATGAAATTTTAACATTAAAAAAATAAAGTGTCAAGTTTCACTTTTCTAAAGAGTGGGATTATCACTTTAATTACTCTTATAGTAGTAATTAAGTATGTTTTTTTGCTTTAATTACTACTATAAGAGTAATTAAGTATTTTGTTATGTAAACATTTTTTCGTAAGCATCATTAATTTTATCTTTAAATTTTTTATTAAAATTGATATAAAATTCTTTTTTGTATTCTGCTTCTTTATCATTTAAAGAATAATTATTGTTTATTAAAGAATCAATATATCCTTTAAAATAGAAAATTTCTTGTTCTGTTAGCTTATCAATTTCATTCTTATTTAAGTTTAATCCGAATAATTTCATTTAATATATCCTTTAAATTATATTTTAAGCTGCTGTTAAAACAACTAAATCATTATTAGAAAAAGAATTAACATCTGCACGCCCATCAAGTGACCAAATCATATTTTCTTTTAAATCTTTTTTTCCATCTCTTGGTGTAATAACAGAGCCTTTAATAGGGTATGTTACCTCATTTCCAGAAGAATTTTTCATTACACAATTATGTAGTGTAACTACGCGTCCATCAACTGTAACATATTTTTTGTCAATATCAATCCAAAATTCTTCAGGAACAACATTAGTTCCCCAATTTTTCTTACATTTTGAAAAATCAATTTTTTCATTACGTGGTGTTGCATCAAAAATTTCTTGATTATGTTTTGCTACGTCTGTGATAATTTGTTTGATAGTTGTCATTGGTTGAACCTTAAAGTTTGATTTGTATATATATTATACTAAATTAAGTCTTATAGAATGCTGAACAACCAATAAAATACGCTTAATAAAAAATAAAAGATAAAACGCTATAATAAAGATATGAAATAAAAGGATAAAATATGTACAATATAAAAGAAAAAATGGAATATTTGAGAATAAAAAAAGATAAAGCTTATCCTAAATTAGTTTTAGAAGTATCAGATATAATAAGTGACGAAATAAATGAGGAAATAATAGAATTTTTTGCAAAAGAAAAAGATTCTATCCGTATAGATGGAATACATGCAAAAGATAAAAAAGATGCAATTAGTTTATTGAGACAAGATTTGTTAAATATTCAAGAAATGGTTGTTGAATATTTATCATTTAGCGGTATAGATAGTATTAGTCCTAATCATATATTGATGAATGCAGTTAGAAATAAACAAATAACTAGTTATATACCTAAACATACAGCTGGTTCTTCTAGATATCCTGAAAAAATAAAAGATAAAACTCTTGATAGTGTTAATTTTTTTGGCGAAAATGCTGTTGATAAAATTACAGAAGAAATAAGTAAAATAAAAACTATTCCAATTTATAAATTTATAAACTGGTTTAAAAAAGAGTTTAATGATGAACGAACAAGTTCAGAATTACTAATTATTTTATTAAAAGAAAATATGAACGGGATGTTACGTGATAATAAACAATTTAAAGCACGAAACGAAGAAGGAAATTGGAATGTTTTTGATTTAATAGAAGAATATAAACAATATGTGATAAGTATAGCTGGTGGTCAAGGTGAAGCACCTGCCGGTTCTACTGCTTCTAATATACAAAAATAACTAAGAATTTTTTAAGAGATTACTTGTTATGTTAAAATATATAGGAAAATAATATGGAAAAAGTAAAATTTAATGTAAGTGTCGACTATATAATTGAATTAGTAGAAAAAATAATAAAATATCATAAACGAATAATGAATTCTATAGAAATAGAATCTGAGTTATTCATTTCAAAAAAAGTTCACCTAGAATATAAAGATAATATGGGAGAATTAATGGAAACAGTTGATAACAAATATGAGACTATAAAAGAGTATTTTCATAAAAATCTTTATAGTTTGGATTTAAAAGAATCTAAACTTATTATTTTAAAAGAAATAGATACTATTTTAGAGGATAAAGGCGTTTATAAAAGTAGGGGTATAACTAGCCCTTATAATCCTATGGATATGATACAAACTGTATTACCATTTGAATTGTCAGAAGATATGAAAAAGATAATGGCTAACTCTCCAAAAAATCCAAATATTAGAAAATTAAAATAATTAAGCGACTTTATTTAAAAAAACTAGATATTCATTCATTTTTTTCTCATATTCTGGTTTTGTAAGAGCATTTTCTGAATATTTATGTGCTAATTCTTTATTTTCTAAGAAATAATTAAGACATGCCTCGTACCCCAAATCAATAAGGTTAGCATATGCCTCTAAATGATTACCTTTAAGAATTAAAAAGTTTTGACCTTGCCCAATTACTAAAGCTGTAGTAGGAACACCATATGCACCGTTACTTGCTTCATAAGATACATAAAAAGTTTCATCTGCTTTTGTAATAACATGGTTAGAAATATAAATACTTCCTAGCGGTGTAGTTTGTGTGTGCGGTAAAATTGTTTTCATTTGTAACCTTTGTTTTTTTTGTGAGTAAATTATATCTAATTTATTCTTATATACTGCTTAAACTTTTTCTCTTTTATTTAACATTTCATCTAATGAAAATTCACCATCAACATAATAATTTCTGCCTTTAACACTCATCATAAACTCTGTGACATCTTCTTTTGATTGTGGATTAGTTTCACGTAATTCTGTTAAACATTCATAACAAATATAACCTTCTTCTTCTAAATATTCATCACACATAATATTATCGCATTTTCTGCGATTGCACTCCATAACGCCCATAATAAATCCTTCTTTTTTTATATTTAATTTTGATTAAAAAATATTTTCATATTTTATTTTCATTTCGTTAAAACAAATAACCGCTTTATCGTAATCAGTGAATTTTTCATCAACAACACAGCGACCATAATCATGAACTCTAACTCTAAAAGTATTATTTTGATAAATAAACAAGTCTAATGACTGATTATATTTGTCTTCAAATGCTCTCAAAGCTTCATATTTAGTTTGCATAATTATAGTCCTTTATTTTTATGTATTATTATACAAACAAATACCTTAGCTACTGCTTAATTTTAATAATTTTTATTTTATAATAAGTAAAAAGGAATTTATAATGAGTAAAAATGAAATAATAAGTAATGTTTTAAAAGAAGAAATAGAGATATTAAAAAGTAAGTTAAAATTGGAAGATTCGGGTCATTTGTATACGACTATAAGTGTGTTAGAAAATAGAATAGAAGAATTAAAAAAATAAATTAAAAAGAAGCATACTATTTCTTAATAATATGCTTAAAAGATAATATTGTTACTCAAACTCTTTTTCAAGAGATTTTAGAGCGTTATCTGATTTAAATTGTTGATAAAGTTTATCGTCATCTTTAAAAGAAGAAGCTACGGCTTTTTTTACATTATCAATAACGTCGCTTTTATTCATTTCAACTAGAAGGTAAATATTGTGTTCTGTTTGAAAATACCCGATTTGACCAGACCCACTCATAGTTACATGTGCCACTTGTTTTGAAACATTAGTTGCCACTTTATCAATAGATTCTGAACGTGCAATACCTGTTGAACTAATATATTTTTCAACTTTATCTTTCACATCTGTTTTGATTTTTTGTGCAAGATTACCACGTGCATCAGCTAAAGCCATTTTGCGAGTAAAACCAATTCCACCAGCAGAAATAGGTGCTATACCAACATCACGATAAACACCCTCTGATTTTAGACCAACTCCACAAACCCAATTTGGTGCTTCAACACCTTCTACAAGACATTCTGCATTAACAATAGGTTCAGCTGGAGCAACTTCGGTTGAAGAACAACCTGTCATTGTAGCAATTGAGAAAGCTGATAATGCAGCAACTAGTAAGTATTTTGTGATATATTTTTTCATTTTAAGTCCTTTCAAAACTTTTTAGATATAAAAGTATAGCATTACTAACCTTAACAACTGCTTAAATATATAAGAAGTTTAAAATTAGTATAAGTTCATTATCTTCTATGAAGTTTATTTATAAGTTCTTCTTTTTTTTCTTTTAACGTTTTTGGTTTAACGGATGTTGCTTTCCATAATTCAATTATCATATGTTTAAATTCTTTTGGAATTTGTGAATCTCACCGCCCTGAAGGGCAGTGCTTCAGTTAAAAATTAGCTTACGCTGTTTTCTTAACTGTAAGTTTAGGCTCCGACACCAGAGCTTGAAAGCTTTTTATACCTTTGTATTCCACATTT
>Ga0256827_10000614_pt1 | contig 22466 bp, 17 predicted proteins | sample CV84metaG_FD_185977 | JGI IMG/M metagenome (GOLD analysis project Ga0256827, IMG submission 185977) | Hydrothermal vent microbial communities from East Pacific Rise, Pacific Ocean - CV84 | ecosystem: Environmental > Aquatic > Marine > Hydrothermal vents | place: Pacific Ocean: East Pacific Rise... | reverse complement strand
TACGGAATAATTGGAATAATTCGGCACTTTGCTCGACAGCTTCCAAAGTAGTCATTGCACTATATTTCCCTTTCTTTAGCAATACATCTAAAGCTGTTCCTTTTATCACTAAAGTTGGATAAATTCTAGTCTCTTTTGCACCAAGTTCAATAATTCGCTTTGCTGTTTCCAGTGAATATTCTTTAGTGTCACCTGGTAAACCAAGCATCATTTGAAGCCCAAGTGTAAAGCCATAATTAATAATCATTTCTGATGCAATTTTCACATCATCATAAGTATGCCCTCTATGTACTTTCACTAAAACCTCATCAATTAGTGATTGAGCACCAAGTTCAATATTGGTAACATTATATTGCTTTAATACTTGTAAAATTTCTTTGGTAATATAGTCAGGGCGAGTAGAAATACGAATTCCTTGAATTCTTTTTGATGTAATATAAGGTTGTACTAATTCTAAATATTGTTTTTGATTTTTAATACTTAAACCCGTAAAAGTACCTCCGAAAAAAGCTAACTGAATATAAGAATTCTCTTTTGGAATAGTCTCCAAATAAGATTCTATGGTAGAAGTTATTTCAGTCTCATTTACAAAGTGCGACTGTCCAGTAATTTTACGCTGATCGCAATAAATACACTGAAAAGGGCAAGCCAATTCAGGAATAAATATTGGAATATTATAGTAACGCATTTTACTGACTTACTAATCCTCTACCTTTTTTATTGATGGTTTTATTCTTCAATCCATCGGCAATAGTTCTGTCTAATAGCCCATTAATAAAGATACTACTTCGTGGTGAACTAAAATGCTTAGCGAGTTCAATTATCTCATTAAGAGTTACTTTCAATGGAATTGTAGGAAACTCAAAGAGCTCTGCCATTCCCATTCTCATAAGAATAAGATCCATAGTAGCAATACGGTCAAACTCCCAATTAGTAGCTTTTTTCTCAATTATTTCATCATATTTATCACTACTAGCAATAGTATGACGTACTAGGTCAAGTAGAAAAACCTTATCTTCGGCATAACGTCCAATTTGTTCTCCTTTATAAAGAGGAGGCAAAAGCTTTGCAACATCATCTCCTTCAGTAAAACTATGAATGGTAATCATTACCATAGCAAAAGACATATAAAAATCTTCACTCCACATCGAGTTAATTTCCTCAAAATATGAGCGAAGGACATCATTATTAATTACATGATTTCTCAGCAAAGCAATTACAATATCTTTATCTAAATCGTAAGAGTTAGCCTCTTTACTCATATAGTTTACATATGCCTTACTAGAACGGAAATCATGAACTATTTTTCTTATAATCTCCTGAGCATCAGCCCAATTAATCTTAAGAGCATCTTCCTTTCTTCTAAAATCAAGATTTGCATCAAGTTGATGAAGGAATTTATTATCAATAAAACGTGTGTTTGGATCTAAATCTTCTGGTGTAGGAATGTATTTATTTTTAGATGCCTCCAATGATTCTTCTGCAAAACGATGTATTGCAGTAAGAAATGACATTTGATATATGTATAAATCGTATAACCTATCAAGACTTGAGATTAATTGCTTCTGTGTTTTAGCTAAATCGTTACTTTCTGACTGAAAGTGGGCATATAATGCTTGAAGTGCCTTGATTCTGAGTTGTCGTCTATTTAACATATAAAGAACTTTTAAATTTTTAGAATATCTAAATTAATTAATACGCTGCGAAATTAGTATTTTTTTTGAAGTATTTATGTTTTTTCTATTTCACAATAAACTTTTTACTTATCGCATCAAATCCATCAAGTATTCTAATAATGTACAATCCTGAGTTTAATTCATTTACATCCAAAGAATTTATTCTCTGCCTTTTCAATTTTCCATACTTTATTAATTTTCCATTAATACTATATATCTCAAAAATTGAATATGTAGAATTAGGTTTATAATTAATAAACAACTTATTATCAACAGGGTTAGGGTAGATATTTACAGTATTTGCAATAATATTCTGTTTATTAATTGCAGTAAAACTACCACCGCAAGGAGTGCTATCGTTGTCGTAATAATATTGAATTTTATCTACAGCAGCTTTTAAAACACTAACATTCTCAAAATTATTCTTAGTAGTATCTCTAGCATATACATAAGCCAAATCAATACTTTTAACATCTCCTGCATTTAAAGTAAATGGGCCTATAGAACCATAACCTCTTCTATCAAAAGGAATTCCTATAATATTTGTTGAGTCTGGGTATGGCATTCTATCCGACCAAGTTGTTGTATCATTTGGATCACCAGAAAACATATAATTAGTTGAAATAGTACCTCCATAACCATTACCACCGTACGTTAAATGGGTACTATCAGCCCAATTAGCTTGCATTGCACTATAACAAGAATACTGTAATGATGTATTTACAGGAGGGTTAATACTTCCTTGTTTTGGAATAATAAAACTACTCATATTTTCTGATAAAAACACCACACCTTGTGCAGGGGGATTTGTTCCATAGAAACTAGGTCTTGGTGGAATATTAAATCCATCAATATTAAAACCATTATATGCATAAATAAGATTGCGTGTTGAATCACAACCAATATAATCATCTCCTGCATAGCCTATATCAAAATCCGTAAATAAAGTAAAATACACATCATGATAATCATTATTAGAGCGATTATAAATATCATAATGCATAAAAATAGTATTGTTTAGAGCAGAATCTGTTGGGCAATTATAACCATAAGCCGTTTGATGAAACTCTACACCCATAGCAACTCCATCAGATTCAGTATGTGGCTTTTTCATATCATTATAAATCATAAACACACTTTCATCGCCTCTAATTTTAGGATAATCTCCATCACTTGGATTGTATTTACCATCATTATTATTATCAATAAATGTTGCCATCTGAAGGTTCTGACCAATAAGAGTGTCTCCTTGTGCTGGCCAGTTGGCAATAGCATCAGGAACTATATAAGATGATTTCCAATAATTATGTTTATGATAACTTATTTCTTCTTTAGTAATTTTCCACACCCTATTAAAAGCAGTATCAGAATACATTAATAACATATTAGTATCGCATACAGGGCCATAAAAATAATCACTTCCTTCAATTGAGTAAAACTTAAGATCAATATGTAAATCATCATTATCATCTAATCCACCAATCCAAGGAACACTAGTAAAAATAGTGGATTTACCTGATCCTTTAGGCACTTCAAATGACGCTGATGTTATTTCTGGATATGATTTTCTATTCCAAAAATTATTTCCTATTGGATAGAATGGAGCACTAACATTATTAATACTAAGTGTATCTGTTGTATGATTATTATTAACAGTTACAAATATATAGCCCATATTAGAAACTGAATCGTGATTGTCTTTCAAGAAATATATAATAGTATCATTTTCAGAAACATAGTTCATAATAATATCAATACTGCTATAAGAAACACTAATAGTTCCACTATGGTGTTTAAAGGTAGCAAATGATATCAAAAAAGGATCTCCATCAGGGTCATAGTCATTTGCCCAAGGACTAAAGGTATATGTTCCTCCTGAATTAACAGTAATGGTGTCATTTACAGCAACAGGTGATTGGTTTTGAGAGAATACATAAGTACTCAACGATAGTAATAACACTAAGATAGTTATACGATTTTTTTTCATGATGATTTGATAGTTTTTGTGTGTGAGGCAAATATAGTGAAATTTCCCAAAAAGAAAAAACGGAATACTTGCGATAAACATTAAATAATGTATCTTTGCAGCCACAAAATTCCAAAACTAATGCCCAGGTGGCGGAATTGGTAGACGCGTTGGTCTCAAACACCAATGAGGTAACACTCGTGCCGGTTCGACCCCGGCCCTGGGTACATCTTTAAAATAATAAGTCGTTGTAAATTAACTATTTACAACGACTTTTTCTTTTCTATGTTAAAACAACCCTCTCAACCTAATAAAGCCCAATAAATTCAAAGCCATTTCCAACCCAACGAAGATATTTCTTGAAATCTTCTGTGTCTAAAACCAATGTCATTGTATTATCATTGGGGTGAAAACTTATTCTTTCTGTGTTTTCTAAGTTTTTATCAATAAAAAGGTGGGTGTGATTCTCAATATCATTTATCAAACCAAAGGGAGAAATTGAACCTCCTATGGTTTTTAAATACTTAATCATTCGTTTCTCTGAGGCAAAACTTAGTTTACCTTGTTTAAGTTTCTGCTCTAAATCTCTGATAGCTAGTTTTTGAGAATGCTCAAAAATAACCATATAATGCTTATTCCCTTTATGATTTCTAAAGAATAAATTCTTGCAATGGGTGGCATCAATATCTTTCCAATGAATTAATGCCTCCTCAATGGTTGGAATTGGTGGGTGCTCATAACTTTGGTATTCAATTTCAAGTTTATCTAATGTATCTAATACTATTTGTCTATTATTGTATTCCATAAGCTTCATTATGTTTCTATTACAAAATAATGGATTATATTCCAATATTAGACAAATAACTTAAAATATTTCTTTTATAATACCCTAGCTATTTTGCAATTTCATACTTTAATAAATCAATAAGAGAGTATATAACAAAAATTATCTGATAAATTATTAGATAGCTACGCTATTATTTTTAAAATACATTTTAAGTTAGAGGGCAAAATTTAGATTCTGCCCTCTATTTATTTCTCTCTATTATTTTTCCTATTTTTACAACATAATTGAACGTTATAAAGGAAAACAACTAATTAGGAATATGAATAATTTTTCAAAATTTGTAATAAATTCAAAGTGGGCAATTATTGCTATTGTTTCTATACTTACTGTTTTCTTTGCTTACCAATTACTCTCCATAAAAGTAGATTCTAATATTGTAAATTCTTTACCTAAAGACGATCCTGAAGCAAGTCTTTTTCGTGCTGTTGGCGATAGATTTGGTAGTAATGAAATTGGAATGATTATTATTAAATCGGATAATGTATTAATGCCTAATGTGCTTAATGATATTGCTTTAATAACTGATTCTCTTTCTGAAATTCCCCAACTAACAGCAGTTACAAGTATTACTAATATTATGAACCTGCAAGTTGTTGATGATGATTTTCAGATTGATAATTTATTAAATGATAATAATACTCCAAAGAATCAAGAACAAGCAAATAGTTTACTAAAAATTATTTCTTCAAATGAAATGGTAAGTGGAAATCTCATTTCCAAAGATGGAAAAGCTGCAGTTATTATGTTCTCTTATGTCGATAGTGTTATTGTTGAGAAAGTCTCTGCCATCCTAATGGATAGAATAGATAAACTTCCAATAAAAGAGCAGTATTTTTTTGCAGGAGCTCCTTTTATGCGCACCTACGTTTCCAAAGTTGTAAAGCATGATATGACCAAGTTAATACCAATCTCGTTTTTAGTTATTTCATTGTTGTTGTTTCTAAGCTTTCATAATTTACGAGGAATTTTCCTTCCTCTATTAACTGCTGGACTAGCTATTGTATGGGGAATGGGAGTATTTGCCCTCTTGGGAATTAAACTTTCAATGGTTTCTAATAATGTACCCATAATTATTCTAGCTGTAGGAACAGCCGATGCCATACATATTCTTAATAGAGTAAACCATAGCAAAGAGAAAAACCAAAAAGATGCTGTACGACTTTCTTTAAATATCATATTAGTACCATTAATTCTTACCACTCTTACTACTATGGTTGGCTTTCTATCCTTTGTATTCGGTGCTTATCTTAGCCTAATTAGAGATTTTGGTATTCTTGCTTCTCTAGGGACTTTCTTTGCTGGAGTATTAGCAATTACATTTGTTCCTGCTATTCTTGCAGCATTACCATTAAAGGAGAATAAGAAAGCTAACCAGAAGAAACCATCTAAAATAAATAAGCTTTTATTGGAACCTTTGAGTAGAAAAGTGGTGAAACACCCCAAAAGAATTATTATTGTTTGGATATTAATATTCGTTTTAAGCCTTGGTGGAATTTTCAATCTAAAACGTAGTGTTAGTGTAGCTGGATATTTTAAGAAAGATCACCCTGTTAGTAAATCAGAAAAAATTCTTGCAGAGGAATTTGGTGGAACTAAGCCTGTTTTCATTGTTTTCAAAGGCGATATTCAAAGTCCAAAAGTACTACATGCAATGATGGATTTGGAAGAATATCTAAAGAAAAGTCCATTGATAGGGAGCACACAATCTGTTGCTGATGTTATTAAAAATCTAAATAATATTATTCAAGGAGAAAATTGTATCCCTGACGATGAATCCATAATTGGTCAACTTTGGTTTATGCTTGGTCAACAAGAGAATATAAAACATCTAGTAACAGAAGACTTAGATCAAGCTCTTATTATTGCTAAATTTCAAGACCAAGGAGCAACCTCAACCATTGATCTTGAATATTATATGAATGAATATCTTGCAACACATAAATCAGATAATTATAGTGTTCAAATGACAGGCATGCCCTTTGTAAATGTTAAGCTTTCTGATAATCTTCTTTTCAGTCAAATAATGAGCCTAAGTGTTGCCCTTATTCTAGTGATGATAATTGTAAGTCTTATGCTAAAATCTATTCGCAAAGGTATGTTTGCAAGCTTACCTATAATTGTTACCATTGGAATTATGTATGGAATTATGGGTTATATTGGTATTCCTCTGAATATTGTAACTGTTCTTGTTGCTAGTATTGCCATGGGAATTGGCATAGATTATTCTATCCACTTTTTCTCCCATTTTAATGATGAACGCAAGAAAGGAAAAAGCATAGAACAAGCAATTATTGAAAGTATTAATGTCAGTGGAAAAGCAATTATTATTAATTTTATTTCTGTCTCATTGGGTTTTGGTGTGTTAATATTCTCTGATTTAATTGCTATGATATATTTTGGTATTATAATAGCTCTAAGTATGTTAGGAGCAAGTATGGGTGCATTAACTTTATTGCCATCAATGCTACTTATGGAAAACAAAAAAACGAATAAATGAAAACTACTCTTTACTATATAATATTCTCAATATTTATTTTCAGTTCTTTTAGTCCTGATGAAGCCTCTGATATACTTAAAAAAGTAGATCAAGCTGAAATATCAATAAAGGATAAAACTGCAAATGTGGAAATGCAAATGATAAATCTTAAAACTGGAAAAAAGAAGATTAAGAAAGCAATTTATTTCCAAAAGGGTTTGGATAAGAAACTATTCAAATATACTTATCCAAAATCAGACGAAGGAATTGCTACATTAAATATTCCAGGTGAGGTTTACCTTTATCTACCTATGTTTAAGAAGCCCAAGAAAATAACAAATATGGCTGAAAGCAATAAGTTTAATAAGTCTGATTTCTCATTGGAAGATATGAATACGGATAGCTATTCTAAACTTTATAAAGCCAAGAAACTTGGTGATGAAGCTAATAATTACAAGCTTAAATTAATACCGAAAAATCCAAAATCATCATATAGTCATATTATTGCTCATTTTAATAAGAAGCATTATTATGCTGAGAAATTTGAATATTTCGATAATAAAAACAACCTCCTAAAAGTAGCTACATATAAATATATAAAAATTGGAACGCATTGGGTTTCAAGTACTGTCAGTATGACTAATGTAAAGAAAAATCATCGTACCATTTTCATTATGACAGATATAAAGATTAATTCTAAGCTGAGTGACAGTCTATTCTCCGTTGAAAATATGATAAAATAAAAAGTAATCTACTAACTCTAATTCCAAGAAAGCTCAACAGAAAACATCTTTGAATATCTTGGCTTTACTAGGCTAAATTTCACTTCTTTACAGTTTGCCAACTCCAAAGCTCTTACACACCAACCAATCGTTCTATAATCAAACAACTCATTTGAAGTAAATACCCTGGTACAGCTCAAAACTAAAGACTTTTTCTTCACATCATCAATCTTAACTTCTGTATTGCTGAAATAAACAGATATTATTCGTTTGGAAGCTCTCATTAAGGCTTGTGGTGTGGCAATCATCAAGAATACCTTATATACACCCTTTAATCCAAAATTTGCACTAAAACGACCTACTTCAAGTCCAGCTTTTCTCTCATCACCATCATGAAATCTATCGGCTATATGTCTTAATGGATAGTAATACGCCTCCTCTACAGGGTACCATTCCATAGCGCTTATTGATTTTGAATATATATTACTAGATTTTGTAGGAAGTGAATTTACCCACGCTTTAAACTGACTTTGATAATTTGTTTCAACATAGGCTTTAGTAGAAATTACTCCTGTACCTTTAACATTAATATTATTCATTTTAATTAGTTTTTCAATTCCAATTTATTTAATATTTACTTATATTGAGTATATATAATTCAATTTACTAAAGAGGAATCTATTATTTATTTTTCGATTCAAAGATACATGTAATTAATACATATTCTATCATTATTTTTAGAAAACAAAATAAACATCTACAATTTTTTATGATAACTAATATTTTGTACTTTTGATTATGATAAATTACAGCATGTTAAGATTATTTATTCTATATCTTTTTATTTTTGTTGGTTATAATCTAACTGCTCAATATACTATTGGCCCTAAAGTAGGTGTTTCAATATCAAGTTTTGATGAGAAGTATATAGTTGGAACAGAGTTAAGTTCCAATTCTAATTATGGAATAAATATTGGATTATCTTATAATAAGATATTTAAAAAGTTCAGCCTTCGTATTGAACCAATGATTACGCAACTAGGCGGTAAACATAGAATGACTGCTTATGATGAAGAGTTTGACTTACACCAAATAAGAAATTATTTGAGAACAAATGTGCTTTTTGAAACACAATCAAATTTGAGGAAAAAATTTAAGTTTCAGGCAAGTATAGGCCCTTCTTTCAGTTTTTTGTTATCTGCTAAAAGATTGGTAACAAAACAAGGAAATATTCATACTCTAGGTTATGGTGATATTAGCAGCTTTGACTTTGGGTTGTCAATCAACGTAGGAATAGGTTATAAAATTGGAAATGGGTGGTTAGAGTTAAATATTGATGGAAATATGAGTGGCCCATATTTAGTAATTCCTACTACTTGGTTTCCACATTCATATTTTAATAGAAATCGTACAATTAATCTATGCTATGCATTCATAATTCATGAAGAAAAAATTATGAATAAATCTGATAAAATTGAAAAGTACTTTTACTAGCTACAGCTAGTAAAAGTACAATCTCTTTGACATATAAACTTAAATCTTAATCTTCTATTAGGTTCAATAAATAATCACCATAGCCACTATTTACCAATGGTTCGGCAACTAAGCGTAGTTGATTGTCATCAATAAAGCCCATCTTATAAGCCACTTCCTCTATACAGCCTACTTTTAAACCCTGACGTTGTTCTAATACTTCTACAAACTGACCAGCTTGCAATAGTGAAGAGAATGTACCTGTATCAAGCCAAGCTGTACCTCTACTTAATATTCCAACTTTAAGATTATTCTGTTCAAGATAAATTCTATTTACATCAGTAATTTCATACTCACCTCTACTACTTGGTTTAAGATTTTTAGCAATCTCAATTACTGAGTTATCATAAAAATACAAACCAGGAACAGCAAAATTTGACTTTGGAAATTCTGGCTTTTCCTCTATTGAAATAGCCTTATTATCACTATCAAATTCAACAACTCCATAACGATGTGGATCGTTAACATGATAAGCAAATACAACTCCTCCATCTGGGTCGTTATTATCTTGCAATAACCTCGACATATCAGAACCATAGAAAATATTATCTCCCAATACTAAAGCTACTTTATCGTCTCCTATAAACTCTTCTCCAAGTACAAAAGCTTGGGCAAGACCGTTGGGGATAACTTGCTCCTTATATGTAAACTTACAACCTAATTGGCTTCCATCACCAAGTAGTTTTTTAAAACCAGGTAAATCGTAAGGTGTAGAAATAATCAGAATCTCATTTATCCCTGCCAACATTAATGTAGACAATGGATAATAAATCATTGGTTTATCGTATATTGGCATTAATTGCTTCGAAACAGCCAACGTTAATGGTCTTAATCTAGTTCCTGATCCTCCTGCTAATATTATTCCTTTCATGTGAATTGAATTTTTGAGTTGTTATTATGTTAAATCATATGAATGAAGTCAATTTCCGCTTTTGATAAATGCTTCCATTTTCCTCTTGGTAAATCTTTCTTTGTTAAACCAGCAAATACTACTCTGTCAAGCTTCATAACATCATAACCCAGATGTTCGAATAAACGACGAACTATTCTATTTCTTCCTGAGTGAATCTGAATACCAACTTCTTTTTTGGATGGTTCTGTTTCCACATAACTGATTTTGTCAACTATTATTTTTCCATCTTCTAGTTCAACACCATCAGTTACTTTTTTCATGTCACTTTTAGTAAATGGTTTATTCAGAAAAACATGATAAACTTTTCTAACCCTATGTTTAGGATGAGTAAGTTTCTTTGCCAAATCACCATCATTAGTAAGCAATAATAAGCCAGTTGTGTTTTTATCTAATCTACCTACAGGATAAATACGCTCACTTGTAGCCTTACTAACTAAATCCATAACCGTCTTACGTTCCTGAGGATCGTCAGTTGTAGTTACAAAGTTTTTAGGTTTATTAAGTAGTACATACATAAGCTTTTCCGCAGTTAGTAGCTGGCCATCCATATGTACTTTATCGCCTCTTTTTACTTTATATCCCAACTCAGTAACAATATCACCATTAATAGTAATTACACCTGTACCAATTAATTTATCTGCTTCTCTACGCGAACATACTCCTGCATGAGCAATAAATTTATTTAAGCGCATGCTACCATCTTTACTTATAGAAATGGTAGTAGCGTCTTCTACTTTCTCCTTAATAGGTTTAGGAATAGGCTTATTCTTAATTACCGCTTTAGGATTTGATTTCTTATAAAATTTAGAAAAATTTCCTGATTTCTTTTTATCTCTTTTATCGTTGCTTTGTGGTTTACTCTTTCCAATTCTTTGAGCCATAGTATTATATTTTTAGAGCGCAAAAGTAAGCTAATTACTTTTAGCAAAAATGAATTATTCTGAAGCTCTATTTTTTCTTAAATTCTTGAATTTGATTATCAAAAAACAATAAATATTTGCCTTTGGTGAGCTCATTAATCTTAATATATCTATCGAACCCATTAAGTATTAAATTTCCTTGTAAGTCATATATCTCATATTCTGTTTTTGACGACAATACAATTTCCTCTGTAAATTTCTTATTCTGAATAGAAACAGTACTTGTTTTAGAATCACTAAAGATAGATTCTCTTGAAACAATCTCTTCACCTTTAATATTGTGTGATTTTACTCTGTAGATATTCTTACCAGAATGTGGTTGAATTTTTACTCTATAAAGATTATTAGCTACTGTATCTATTGGGTCAATGGTAGCAACAGTTTTCCATGCATTCCATTTATACTGTTCTACTATAATAGGATAATCACCAGGGACTCCCCTAACCATCCATTTCAACTCCTTATCTTTAGAATATTTTGGCTTGGAAATTCTAAATTTTACAGGAGGCATTAATGCTTGGGGATTTACTATTACAGGAGAATAATTACCAGCATATATCACTTGAATACTAACCCTATCACCTTCCTCCATTTCATATGTATTTAGGTCTAACTCAATACCATTGGCATCAAGTTCATGCGTAATAGTATCATTATTTATAATAATACTTTGCACACTAAAACTATCAGCCACAGATGGGTTATAAACATATACATTAGTATGATAGAACATTCCGCTAATACTAATGGTATCAGTTTGTGCTCTAAGCATCTGTGTAGTAAATAAGAGGATAAAAATCCACCAATATCTTAGCATTCTCTAATCTTTTACAACCTTTTTTATAAAGGTTTGTTGATTGGTGCTAATACGTAATAAATAGATTCCGGTTACATTATTGCTTAAATTGATGATATACTCATTGATATTCAACCCATTAAAGCACTCTAATTTTCTTCCTGAAATATCAAAAAGCTCAATACTTCTAATAAGATCTTGTGATTTAATAAGTACAGTATTCTTAGTTGGATTTGGAGCAATAAATAGTTCATTATCAGTATTATATTCACTAATTCCAATATTAGAAGATATATTGCTTTTAGAAATCAAATGTATTTCTGGATCAAATTCTACAGTATCTATCCAAGAATTAACAGCAACACTATACTGCTGACCTGAAAAAGTATTGTCAAACACAATGATAGAATCAAAACCATTACCTTTTATACGAATAGGAACAGGCATTTCAAAAAAGCTCACTGAAGAATGTGAAGTACTTTGATTTAATGTTACAGAAATGCTATCCATACTCGACTGATATACGCTAACATCATAAATGGGATATCCTTGACCATAATACCAATCATCAAAAAATTCAGTAAGATTAAGACCACTAGCAGCTTCAAGATGAGCTTTTAAGTCAGAAGTATGCGCATAACCATAACTTAATGCAGGATCATTTAAGTAATTGCTAACTCCAGCAAAAAAAGCAGAATCACCACAAACCCAACGCAACATATGAAGCACGTAAGCTCCTTTATTATAAGAAAGTCTACTGTCAAATATTCTACCAACACTTGTTGTATCATCACAATAAACAGAACCATCAGGATAATTAATCACATTATTCATAGTTTGATGTCTCCACGATTCCCACCAAGGAGTGCCAGGCATATGCTCATATGTTAAGCCTGTTAAATAAGTTGCAAAACCCTCATTTAACCAGATGTCGTGCCAAGAGCCACAAGTAACCATATCACCAAACCATTGGTGAGCAAGCTCATGAGCCATTAAAGCATGGCTAAAACCACCCATAAAACTCATAGTTTGATGTTCCATTCCTCCACCCCAGCCAAACTGAGCATGACCATATTTTTCATTAATAAATGGATAGTCAATAAACAGATTGCTATACAATTGTATGCTACTAACTACATTAGGTGTTTGTGTAACAACTATTGCTGAATCTTCGGGATAGATATAATTTAAAACCTCCACTACTCCAGAATTAATTGTTGCAAAATCAGAATAAACAGCATAATTTGTTACTGCTATAGCTACCAAATATGTTGCTATTGCATGGCGATGTTTCCAATGGTATAATTTATTATTTCCAACTACTGATTCCTCAACTAATAAGCCATTAGATGCTGCTCTTTGTCCCATAGGGGTTTTTACATAAACGTCTATTGAATCTATTTTATCACTTAAATCATTCTTATTTGGCCACCACTCTTTTGCTCCATATGGCTCTGAAAGAGTCCAAATAATAGGAGTACTATTGTGATAGTCTTGAAGGAAAGAACCAAAACCTAAACCTGCTCCAGGTTCTCCTTGATAGAATATTTCGATAGAATCAAGAGTATTATTTGATATTTCAAAAGGAAGATATAGGTTTAATAAATATGCTGCACTATCAGCAAAGGCTATATTCTGTCCATGATACAACACACTATCAACTTGCATTGCTGTGTCTAACTCAAAAGTAATAATATGAGTATTATTTTCAGTAACCTTAAACAAGGTATATACAGAGCCACTAATATATGTTACGGCAGGGTCAATATTCCAGTGCATTCTATGGTATTTTATGTCAATATTACCTCCCGCAAAAGACGAAGTCATACTGGCAAACATCTGTTGCTTATTATGAGAACATGAATTTACAGCTGTTTGATTTATTATGTCTAGTTCTATCTCTGTTCTTGGCTTTTGTGCACTTAACGACAATGTCATCATTATAAAAATGATAAATGCGGATATTTTAAATATATTCATAATATTAATTTTAGGTTTTTTACTCTACAATAAGTTTAAATACTTTCTCAATACTGCTATCACTCTGAAGTATAAGATAATATATGCCAGCTGAATAATTTGAAATATTGAATATTTCATTACTTCCAGCCTCTGTTATAATTTGTCTTATTTCAATTAATTCTCCAATAGAATTATATAATTTAATATTCCATTTCTCTCCATTTGTATTTTTGAATTCTACATTAAAAATACCATTCTTCACTGGATTTGGATATATCTGAATATTTTCTTCAGCTGAATTATCTTCTATTCCAAGAGTATTATTAATAAATAGTGTTCGATAAGAAATACAGTTGTTGGAATCAGTCAAAGAGATTTTATACATACCAGCACATAAATCAGTAGCTGTTGCCGTTGTTTGATTATTTGGATCATTCCAACTATAAGAATAAGGCAAAGTTCCTCCCATTGGATTACAAGTTGCTGTTCCTATGCAATCATTGGTGTAATCGTCAGTAAAAGAAGTTGTCATATCTAGTGCTGGTGGCTCATTGACTGTATAGGTCTCAGATATTTCACAGCCAAAAGAATCAGTTACAACAACTGAATAATTACCTGGAGCCAAATTACTTAACTGAGTGGTATTTGCTGTATTACTCCATAAAATATTATAAGGTGACATTCCTCCATTCAAACTTATTTCAATTGATCCACTAGACTGGAAATAACACTTAGCATCTTTAACAATTGAATTAATATGTAAAGGAAATGAAGGGCCATCAACAGATAAGGTATCATAAATTATATTATTATTAGCATCTGTAACAATAACTGTGTAAACTCCTTTAGTAAGATTAGATATATTAGTAGAAGTATCACCATTTGACCAATTTATTTGATATGGAGGTTGTCCACATGCAGGAAAAATCTGTAAAGAACCCATACTATCTCCAAAGCATTTATTTCCTATAGAACTAGAAAACAAACCTAAATTACTTCCACCACCAAGAAAGATTTTCTTGATAAAAGGACGTTTATTTCTTGCTGTAATTGTTAAGGTAAAATATGCACCTTGAAGATTATTGAAATATAATATACCATTTCCTCCAACTAAGGTTGTTCTACCAAGTAAAACTCCATTACCAATAAGGGAAACAACAGCATTTGAATCAGTACAATTATTAATTGTAAAAGAAGTATCAGTACAATTTATGGTATCACTTACAAGAGCTGTAATACTATCTGGTTGAGCGGTCCAAATTTTCATTGCAGGATCACCAAAATAATGAAACAACTCATATGAATATCTATTACTAGAAGTGTTTCCTCCCCATGTTTGAACCATGCGAACTAAACCATGATTTACAACATCACCTAGTTTTACAATATCAGAGTGAGCAACAACACTTGGGCTATTAATACCTCCACTTCCAAACAAGGGCAACATACCAGGATTGGACCATATTCCATCAATCATTCCAATAGAAAAACCATCATTATTACCACTATAACTATAATATGAAGCAGCAACAACGCCAACGGCACCAGCATTCTGTTTTCTCATAAATGACTCTGCAAAACATTGATTAAGTGTAAATTCTCCAGTATGGCAATTTATACTAAATACCACGGGTAACTTATTTCCATTGTTAAGAGAGCTTGAAGCTATACTACTATTCACATAGTAAGGATGTGCCCAACCACTTCCTCCAGAATAACCATGATCACGGTGAAAAACCAAGAATTTTCCAGCATTAATAGAATTGGTAATATCTGTAGCACCACTGCTCCAAGAGAAACCTGTGGTTTTTAAAATATCAGCAGGAATAGCCTGACCATTAGAATAATATCCGTTATTATAATATGCAGGATAAACAGTATTATCACAATAATACAGTCTCTGCGAACTATAACCTTGAGTCATAATATAGTCCCTTATATTCTCGCTAGTATGTAGGAATCTCCTATCTGCATAACCATCATTATCATCATCTTGGTACTGTGCACAGTTTACAGCATTTTCATAAAAACTAGTATCGTTAATAGGATTTCTTTCATAATTAATAATCTTTCTAACTTGCATCATGGCGCTTGCGGTATCTGCAGCAGAAATTCTCCCTTTTGCCATATCTGGCACATAATCGTTATTTCCATCCATACAAACGTAGTAAAGGTCAGTACCAAATAATTCGTTTGCTGGGTTATATATCATTTCTGCTGGTACGTCTTGATGATCTCCAATAATGAGTAAATAATCTGGTTTTGGAGTCCAGTTGGTATATCTATTATGAACAGCTGCTTTTACAGTAGATGAAGTCCATACATTTGAAGAAACAACCTCAACAGTATAACCCATCTGACGTTTCCAGTTTGCAATTGAATCAGCCGCAGCAAGATAATTGCTATGAGTAATAATTATATAATTCTTGCTTGGACCACTGATTGGCACCACACTAGCCATACTAGAATAATAACTATTGGCTTCTTTTTGCCAATAACTAGAATTTAATGGGTAGTTTAACAACTGTTTGATATAATTCTCTGTATGATTGGCATAATTAGTAAAACTCTTAGCTCCTGAGAATGTTATTTTATAATTAATATTCTTATGTAAATACAATTTACCTTTTGCAGGATTATATTGCACAGGACATGTTTGAACTTTTAAGAATTTTATGCCACGAAACACCATTGTACCAATAACCTTAACACTTTGGCTAGGGTATAATTGGTCTGTTTCATAAAAATCACTATTAATTTCAAATTTTGGTTCTGGGGCACCCTCTGTATCTTTAGCAGGCTGCAAGGCAGGAAATATTTTCTTCGTTGATACCACTTCTGGCATCTGGTCATAAATTTTTAATTCGTAAGTTGCTCCTTCAGGTACTACTACCAAATCAATATGAGAAGGTATTGCGGGTAATCCTACTTCTTGTAAATGACTATATCCATCAACAAATAAACGATTAAAAACCTCTTTCTTATTATTAGTTTCAATGGTTCTAACATTATTAAAACTATAAGAAACCTCTACGCCATTTAAGCCATTATCAGTAATACTGCGTAAAGGATAAGTATTGTCTTGTTGGTGGTTGTTAAGTATAGATTTTGGAGTTTGAGCAGAAATGCTAATACTAAAAAATAATATAAAAACTGTTTGTAATAAAAATCTCATAAGTGTGTGTTTAATACATAGTATCTTAATCCAATAATCCCCAAAGATTAAGAGGTTACAAATGTAAAAATATAATCAATTGAGTTTATGCTAAACTGACAGTTTATAACCAAATAGGTTGCTTTTGTATAAAAGTTGAACTATTCGTATAACTCTACAAAAGATAATAGTACTAATTCTATTTTTAAGATAGTATAACAACTACCTAACCGTCCACTTAATATCAATTATTTGGCCTGCTCTTAATACTTTAAATACATAGGATTTCCCTTTATCAAGAGAATTAAGATACTTAACTGCTTCTTCAACATTATCAGGATTATCAAATTTCTTATCATCAATTCCAAGCACTATATCACCTCCTATTGTAATATCATGTTCTTTAATCGAAACATTGGCAAACCCCCCTTTAAGCCCCATATAATATGCAGGAGAATTCTTTGCAACATTTTCTATTAATACACCACCATCTTGGGGAACATTTAAAGCCATTGCTAAAGGTCCATATAAATAAAATACATCTACACCTATCCAATTATTTGATTGGTCGATTAATAATTCCTTAATTATATTAATGGTAGCAACAAAACCAATACCCTCAAATCCACCAGAGCGTGAAAGAATAGAGCTAACAATACCAATAACTTCTCCATCCATATTAAACATAGGGCCACCAGAATTTCCAGTATTTATTGCTGCATCTGTTTGAAAGAATTCCATCTTTTTAAAATTGGTAGAATGTCCATGCTGAGTTTCTTTTCTACTAATATAACCAACAGAAAGAGAATGTTCCAATCCCATAGGGCTACCAATAATCATTACCTCATCCCCTATTCTACTATTATCACTATCTCCCATTTTAGCAGGTTTTGGGTTTTTTATTACTCCCATTGTTTTAATAACAGCTACGTCTGCAACTCTTGATAGACCTTCAATTTTAGCCCTCATTACTTGACCACTCTTAAAATATACTTCTATTTCATCAGCATTATTTACCACATGAGCTGCAGTTAATATTTTACCTTCCTTACTAACAAGAACACCTGAACCTAGAGCTCCATAAGAAACTTTATCATTGGCATTTCCTTGACCTTTTGTCTTACTTTCAACAGTTCTAATAACAACTACCGATGAGTCTAGCTTAGAAAATAAATCACTAATATTTTGAGCATTAGTATTTAAACCTAAAAAAACAATTACTATTACTGCTATGTACTTTTTTATCATAATGAGAATTTTATAAATAATATTTATATTAAAGGACAAATATATTACTAATTGACCAAAGTAAAAGCCTTAGTACAAAAATATTGAGCTTTTTGCTTTACTTTTGCTCTCTTAAATTTAAGAAATATTGATTAGTACAAAGAAACAAATAGAAAGCTGTGTTATAGTTGGAGTAGCAACTCAACAACAAAGGATTGAAAAGCTTCAAGAATATCTTGATGAACTGGACTTTTTAGTGGAAACTGCTGGTGCTATTGTGAAAAAACGATTTACTCAGAAATTGCAAATGCCAGATAGTAAAACTTATGTTGGCTCAGGTAAACTTGAAGAAATTGTTGAATATGTTCGTGCTGCTAATATCAGTATGGTAGTTTTTGATGATGAATTAAGCCCTTCTCAGCTACGAAATCTTGATAAAGTTTTTAATTGCAAAATTTTAGACAGAACAAATCTTATACTTGATATTTTTGCCAAAAGAGCCCAAACTGCTCATTCAAAAACTCAGGTTGAATTAGCTCAATATCAATACTTACTACCTCGCTTAACTGGTATGTGGACTCACTTAGAACGTCAAAAGGGTGGTATTGGAATGCGTGGTCCTGGTGAAACAGAGATTGAAACAGATAGAAGGATTATTCGAGATAGAATTTCTCTACTGAAGAAAAGACTTGTATCAATTGACAAACAAAAAGCAACACAAAGAAAAAATAGAGGAAAACTATTACGAATAGCATTAGTAGGTTATACAAACGTAGGTAAATCTACTATTATGAATATGCTAAGTAAATCAGAAGTTTTTGCAGAAAACAAACTGTTTGCTACACTTGATACTACTGTTAGAAAAACTGTGGTTCATAACCTTCCTTTTTTGCTTGCCGACACCGTTGGTTTCATAAGAAAACTCCCTCATGGCTTAGTTGAATCATTCAAATCTACTTTAGATGAGGTAAGGGAAGCAGATGTATTACTGCATGTTGTGGATATTTCACATGATGAATTTGAAGACCAAATAAATATTGTTAACGAAACTCTAGCAGAAATAGAAAGTAGTAATAAACATACAATAATGGTTTTCAATAAAATAGATGCATATTCTTTTATTGAAAAAGAAGAGGATGACTTATTGCCGCCAACTAAGGAAAACATTAGTTTGGATGAACTTATGAAAACATGGATGGCAAAGGAAAATCATCCTTGCATATTTATTTCTGCTAAGAAGAAGTCTAATTTACAAGAATTTAGACAACTGATTTATGACGAAGTAAAGCAGGTTCATGCAGAGCGTTTTCCATATAATGATTTCTTATATTAAATATTTCGTTTTTCATTATAGTGCATAACATATAAAGACTAAATAATAAAATACTTCTATTTAATTTATTATTAGACGAATACAAACTCAAATTAGACGTTGATTTATTATGATTAATATGATATAATTTTTCCGATAGAAAAATCATAAGTATTCATACAAATCTGCGTCTAAAATTTAGAGCAAAGTGATTTTGTTTTATTTATATTTTAAATTTGTCACAAACAATGGTTTTTATTAATAATACCGTAACCTTTTAGTCCATTTTTCGATTAATAAGGGTCTATATAGCTTAATAATATGATTGATCAATTACAAATAGGGGCATTAAGGTGGGTTCATATACCTATTGCTAGTGAAAGTAACATGAGTTATCTAACTGATAACTATGATTTTCACCCTCTAGATATTGAAGATTGCCAATCAAAAGTTCAACGCCCAAAAATTGACATCTACGACGACTACAGATTTCTAATTCTACATTTTCCCTATTTCGATAAAGCAGTAAGATTTGTAAAAACAAAAGAAGTAAAGATTTTCTGGGGCCCAGATTATATTATTACACTTGGTACACATTGGGTTATTCGTACTTTATTTGCCAAAACAAAAGAAGATGCAGATATCAATATTGATGAGCTTCCTAATACTTCTGACGTATTAATTTATTCTATACTTGAGTCTTTAATTAAAGAAAGCTTCAAAATTCTTAAATTAATTGAAGATAATTTAGAGCATATTAGCTTTGAAATGTTCGACAAAAAGGCCGAGAAAACAATTGAACGTATTAGTGTTACTAGAAAAAATTTAATTCTACTAAATACAGCTTTCAAACCACAATTAAGGCTTTTCCAAAAGTTTGAATCTGGTGTTATTAAAGGTTTTACTCCTGGTTTGGAAGATTATTGGGGTAATATACTTGACTCATATCAAAAAATGTGGGACTCCATTGAGGACTATCAGGAGCTAATTCAAGGACTTGCTCTTACTTTTGATTCGCTTCAAGCGAATAAAACCAATGAAATAATGAAAGTACTTACAATATTTTCGACAGTATTGCTTCCTTTAACGTTTATTACAGGTTTATTTGGGATGAATGTAGATTTACCTGAACAAGAAAACCCATATGCTTTTATTGTTTTGGTCATTGGAATGATAATCCTTATCTTTTCACTACTCTTTTACTTCAAAAAAAGAAAATGGATATAAGACTATTCATTAATACTATAAAGACTAATGAAACGTTAATAATATTCAAATAAATAACTAATGAATATTTATACCAAAAAACGAAGTTGGAAAGTTTTTCTCTTAGCATTTGCCTCTGTAATTGTTTCAGTTTCATTATGGTATACCAATGGATTTATTCATAAGCTTGCACTTAATGAGAAAAAACAAGTAGAAATATGGGCAAAAGCTATAAGTAGAAAAGCCAACCTTGTTAATAATACTAATGTTCTTTTTGAAAACTTAAGAGAAAAAGAAAAACGATATGTTTTCCTTTGGAGTGAAGCTACTAAAAAGCTAATCTCAGCTAATAATAATGACGACATTGAATTTTATACTGGTATTATTTCTGGTAATAAAGACATCCCTGTTATAGTAACAGATGAGGAAGGCAATGTTACCGTTGGAAGAAACCTAATTCCTAAATTTAAAAGAATTAAAAAACTCAAAAAAGAAGATGCAACAGAATTTACAAATTATCCTCCAATTGTTGTTCCCTATTTCGAAGATCAATACAACTACATATATTACAGAAACTCAAATACTTATTATCAGCTTAAGAACTCATTAGAGTCATTTACAAAATCATTTATTAATGAAATTTTAAATAATAATCTTTCTACTCCAGTAATAATTACTGATAGTTCGATGATAAATGTAATAGCTTTTAGTGGTTCAATTGACTCTACCTTAGTAGAAGATTCCGTTTTATTAGCCTCCACACTTCACGAAATGGAAAGTAGAAATCACCCAATACTTATTCCACTTGCTACGAATGGAGATAATTATGTATTCTACGATGAATCACCCCTACTAACAAGAGTTCGATACTTTCCAATTGTGCTCTTAATTTCAATTGGTCTATTTCTAGTAACTTCATATCGATTGTTTTCTACTTCTCGTAAATCGGAACAAAGCAAAGTATGGGCAGGAATGGCAAAAGAAACTGCACATCAGTTAGGTACACCAATATCTTCATTAATGGGCTGGGTAGAAGTAATGAAACTCAATTACCCTAACGAAGAAGGGCTTTTTGAAATGAATAAAGATATTGATCGTTTGAAAGTAGTATCCGAGAGATTCTCAAAAATTGGTTCTATTCCAGAATTAAAACCTAATAATATTATTCCAATTATAGAAAGCGTTGTAGACTATATGCGACTTCGTATCCCAAAGAAGATTGAATTATCAATTATCAACAATGTTACCAAAGAGTTGGAAATAAAGCTTAATGAACCATTAATTATTTGGGTATTTGAAAATCTAATACGAAATGCAGTAGACGCTATTGGTTCAAATAAGGGGAAAATTGAAATTACCATTGAAGCTTTAGAAAAAGGAGTTGCCATCGACGTTATGGATAGCGGTAAAGGAATCCCAAAAACACAACACAAAACAGTATTTGACCCTGGTTATTCTACTAAAACTAGAGGCTGGGGCTTAGGTTTATCCCTTTCTAAGCGTATAATTGAAGAATATCATAGAGGACGTATTTTCGTTAAAAACTCCATCCCTGGAGTTGGAAGTACTTTTCGGATAGTACTGAAGAAGTAGTAATTAGATAGCTATGCTATAATTTTTAGACGCTGTACCGATTAGTATCGGTATATGATTTTATATGATATAATTTTTCCAAGGAAAATTATTACTAATCATAATTAATCATTTTGATCTGCGTCTATTAATTAGGAGCAAAGCGATTTTTTTATATCAAAAG
>Ga0256827_10000613_pt1 | contig 22468 bp, 23 predicted proteins | sample CV84metaG_FD_185977 | JGI IMG/M metagenome (GOLD analysis project Ga0256827, IMG submission 185977) | Hydrothermal vent microbial communities from East Pacific Rise, Pacific Ocean - CV84 | ecosystem: Environmental > Aquatic > Marine > Hydrothermal vents | place: Pacific Ocean: East Pacific Rise... | reverse complement strand
CTTTAATAAGTTGTAAAGTTGTGTATGTTTTACCTACATTTGTACCTGTAGCAGTTATAAAAAGTGATTGCATTTAAAAATCCTTGATTTTTATGTATAATAGTAAAAATAATAAATTATTAGAAGGAATATTAACATAATATGCCAAAGATTGAAGATGAATTAGACCTCTCCATAGAGTTAGAAGAACCAAAAATGTTTAAAGTACTTTTGCATAATGATGACTATACAAGTATGGATTTTGTAGTAGAAGTACTTGTTGGGATTTTTCATAAAACACATGCACAGGCAGAACAGATAATGTTGCAGATACATGAGAAAAATAAAGCAATATGTGGAGTTTACAGTTTTGAAATTGCTCAAACTAAGGCTGTACAGGTAAAGCAGAGTGCAAAACAGAATGAGTTTCCTCTATTGGCAACCATTGAAGAAGATGTTTAAATTATGATAAGTATAGATTTAAATAATGTATTTAAAAATGCAGTAGGTTATGCAAAAGAGAATAGGCATGAGTATTTGACAGTTGAACATCTATTTTTATCGATAGTTAAATCTGAAGCAGGAGTGGAAATATTTACAATACTAGATGCAAATATTGAACTCCTTGAAGAGAAAATTGTAAATCACATAAATAAAACAATACCTTCTCTTGAAGAGCCAGTAGAGCCTTTTGAGACAGTATCACTCTCTCATGCCATAAATGACATGATGACACACATTCAATCTTCTGGAAGAACAGAAGCAAGCATTGGTGATATGATTGCTGCGATTTTTATGCAAGAAAACTCTTATGCTGTATATCTTATGAAAAAAGAGGGTATTGAACGAGTAGATATACTTGAAGTTATTTCTCATCAAAATATAGGAATAGACGAAGATGAAAAAGAGAAGAAGAGTGAAGAGACATATTTAGATAAGTTTACAATAGAGCTTGTCTCCCTAGCTAAAACTGGGAAAATAGACCCTGTTATAGGTCGTAAAGATGAGATAGAGCGTGTTATGCAGACCCTTTGTCGCCGTAAAAAAAATAATCCACTTCTTGTGGGAGAACCGGGGGTTGGTAAAACAGCCATTGCTGAAGGTTTAGCACTTAAAATTTCTGAGGGTGAAGTACCAGAAATTATAAAAAACTCTAAAGTATTTGCTTTAGATATGGGATCTTTGGTAGCAGGAACTAAATATAGAGGTGACTTTGAGAAGCGTCTTAAAGGTATTATTTCTGAATTGAGCCAAATGAATGATGCAATTCTTTTTATAGATGAAATTCATACAATGGTTGGTGCTGGTGCAACATCTGGAGGAAGTATGGATGCCTCTAATCTACTTAAACCTGCACTTGCACGTGGTGAATTAAAGTGTATTGGTGCAACAACTTATGCTGAGTATCGAAACTTTTTTGATAAAGATAAAGCATTAAGCAGAAGATTTGCAAAGATTGATATTGAAGAGCCAAGTGTTGAAGATACATTTACAATATTAAAGGGTATTCAACATAAGTATGAAGAGTATCACAATATTAAATTTACAGATGCTTCCCTCCAGTCAGCAATTGATCTTTCTGTAAAGTATTTGCATGATAGATTTTTACCAGATAAGGCGATGGATATTATTGATGAGGTTGGAGCATATTTTATGTTAAAAGGTTCATCTGGAACAGTAGTTAAGCCTAGAGATATGGAAGAGAGCATGGCAAAAATTATGAAGCTTCCTTCCACTGTAATAGGTACAGATGATACGAAAAAACTTAAAACTTTAGAGAAAGATTTGGCTTCTCACATCATAGGTCAAGATGAAGCTATAAAAGCTTTGTCAACTGCTATTAAACGTTCATATGCAGGCTTGAATGGAGAGAATAGACCTATAGGCTCATTTCTTTTTGTTGGTCCAACAGGTGTAGGGAAAACAGCATTGGCAACACAATTGGCAAAAACAATGCACGTACATTTTGAGCGTTTGGATATGTCTGAATATATGGAAGCACATACTATTAGCCGTCTGGTTGGAGCACCTCCTGGGTATGTAGGTTATGAACAGGGTGGATTACTTACAGAGATGATAAAAAAACACCCACATACAGTCTTGTTACTTGATGAGATAGAGAAAGCACATCCTGATATTATGAATATTCTGCTTCAAGTGATGGATGGAGCAAAACTTACAGATAATAACGGTGTAGTTAGTGACTTTAAAAATGTTGTACTTATCATGACATCAAATATTGGAACTAAAGAGGCAAATGTTATGGGCTTCAATAAAGATAGCTCTTCCAAGACAGATAAAGCAATACAAGCTTTTTTCTCTCCAGAATTTAGAAATAGACTCTCTGCAACTATAGAGTTTAATACTTTGTCATTAAAAACATTAATTACTATTGTAGATAGAGAGTTAGATAAGTTAAATTTATTACTTAAACCTAAAAAAGTAACTGTAAAACTAAGTAAAAAAGCTAAAGAGTATTTGGCAAATGAGGGTTATGATGATCGTTATGGGGCGAGACATATATCACGTATTATAGATGAAAAAGTAAAAGAGGAATTAACAGATGAGATACTTTTTGGAAAACTTAAAAAAGGTGGATCTGTAAAAGTTGGCTTTAAAAACAGTAAATTAATATTTGATTTTAGAAAGTAAATAATTGGGTTCTATGCATAGTAATGAAGATGAGTATTTTATTCCTCCATTAAGTAAATACTCTTATATTTTTCCAAATCCTAGAGATGCTTCAGATGAGGGGCTTTTAGCATATGGTGGTGATTTGTCATCATCTAGGCTTTTGACTGCATATCGTAATGGAATTTTTCCTTGGTATAATGAAGATGATCCTATTTTATGGTGGTCACCAAATCCTAGACTTCTTCTCTACCCAGATAAATTCAGAGTTAAAAAATCTTTTAGAAGAGTTTTAAGGTCTGGTAAATTTACTGTTACTTTTGATAAATGTTTTTCTGATGTTATATCGTACTGTTCAAAAATTCCACGTGATGGGCAGGGTAGCTCTTGGATTGTAAGTGACATTGAAGAGGCATATACACGTCTGTATGAAGAGGGTTTTGCACATAGTGTAGAGGTTTATCTTGATGGTAAACTTGTTGGTGGGCTTTATGGTTTGGCTATGGGAAAAGCTTTTTTTGGTGAATCTATGTTCTCATTGGTATCAGATGCATCAAAGGTAGCTTTTAAAGCACTAAGTGATGTTTTAGGTATGAGAGGTTATGATTTTATAGATTGCCAAATGAAAACAGATCATATGGTAGGTTTAGGTGCTGAGGTTGTGGAACGGGATATCTTTCTTGATGAGTTGCAAATGACCCTCCAAAAACCTAGTGATTTAGGACATTGGCATAATTTTTTATGGGAATATAGAGACCCAAATATAGAAGGAAAAACAGATGGTAAATAGAGATATAGGCTTCTCATTATGGTTGGATTTTGTAGAAAGAGATTATCTTAAAAATGAGTTTTCTGCATTAATAGAAAAAGGCATTATAAATGGTGCAACAAGCAATCCTTCTATTTTTGCTTCAGCAATTACTACATCGCCTGCATATAAAGAGCAACTTTTACAGCTTGAAGGTAAAACAGCTAAAGAGAAATATGAAGCACTAGCTATAGAAGATATTAGAACTGCAGCACAAGCATTAAGACCTTGTTACAATGAGGGAAATGATGGGTATATCTCTATAGAAGTTGATCCATTCTTGTCTAATGATGCTCAGGGAACTATAGAAGAGGGCAAAAGACTTTTTGCTGCTATCGGTGAACCTAACGTAATGGTGAAAGTACCTGCTACAAATGCAGGATATGAAGCTATGACAGAGCTTTTGGCTACAGGTATTTCTGTAAATGCAACACTTATTTTCTCTCCAGAGCAGACTAGACGCTGTCTTAAGTCTATGACAAAAGGATTGGATAGTTTTGAGGCAGATGGTGGTGGGAAAGTTAATGCTGTTATTTCTGTTTTCGTAAGTCGTTTCGATAGACTTCTTGATGATGATTTGGCACAAGAGGGTATAAATGTATCTAAAACAGGCATCTTTAATGCTGCTAAGATATATAATATTATAGAGAGAAACCATACATCAAATATTAAAACTCTTTTTGCAAGTACAGGTGTTAAAGGTGACAGTTTAGCAGCAGATTATTACATAAGAGAGCTGTTTACTTCTCACTCTGTAAATACAGCCCCTTTAGCAACTATAGAGTCATATATTGCAAAAAAAGAGACTGAAGCAAAGCTTCCATTAGAAGATAGCGATATTAATGGGTATTTTACAAGATTGTCAGATTGTGGATTTAATATGGACGAAATTTATACAAAACTTTTAAAAGATGGGCTTGAAGCATTTGAAAACTCATTTCAAGAGATGTTAGATATATTAAAATAGATTTAATAAAAAAGGAAGCATTATGGAAGATAAACTCAAACTCTATCTAAGAAGTATGATTAGTAACGGGGGGTCTGACCTTCATATTAAGTCAGGTGCTATTGCAAGGGTTAGAATAAATGGTGTTTTAAGAGTACTTGGTAAAGATGTTCTTAGTGCAGAGCAGGTAGATTCCATAGCCAAAGAGATTACTACGCAAGAGCAGTATGACAGACTCAAAGTCGATAAAAATCTTGACTTCTCTTATGTTTTGGGAGAGGAGCATAGATTTAGGGTAAACTTTTTTTACCAGATGGATGGTTTGTCTGCAGTTTTCCGTATTATTCCTGTTGATATACTCAACTTAGATGAGTTACAGCTTCCAGAAGTAGTTAAAAGTTTTACTGATATACATAGAGGTTTAGTTCTTGTAACTGGTGTTACAGGTTCAGGTAAATCTACAACACTTGCTGCCATTTTAGATAAGATAAATAGAGAGAAAAAATTACATATTATTACTGTCGAAGATCCTATTGAGTTTATTCATAAAGATAGAGGCTGTTTAGTAAATCAACGTGCCATCGGTCAAGATACCCACTCTTTCTCCGATGCACTTAGAGCTGCACTTAGAGAAGATCCAGATATTATTCTTGTTGGAGAGATGAGAGATCTTGAAACCATAGATATTGCTTTGCATGCAGCAAATACAGGTCACTTAGTATTTTCAACTCTGCATACAATTGATGCAAAAGAGACCATAGATAGAATTGTAGGTATGTTTTCAAAAGAGGAGCAGAACCGTATTCGTGCTTCCTTGGCTTCTGTGCTTGAGGGAGTTATATCTCAAAGACTCATACCTACAAAACAGGGTGGGCGTGCGGCAGCTATTGAAGTTCTTAAAAAGACAGCAAGAATAGAGCAACTTATTATGGAAAATCGTGATTATGAAATTCCTGATGCTCTTTTTGAAGGTAAAGAGATTTATGGAACACAGACATTTGACCAAGCACTTTTGGATCTTCTAAAAGAGGGACGAATTTCTGAAGAGGTAACTTTAGAATATGCAACAAGTCCTGCAGATATGAAGCTCAAAATGGAGGGTGTTGGAAAAGGTGCAATTGTTCAAGACAATATAGCTGATGAAAAAGTAGATGTCTTTGAGTTTAAAGAAGATGAAGAGTAGTTTAAAAATATTTCGATATAATCCACTTCCAAATTGTCATATGGCAATATTTAAACTTAAGGACACAATATGTTAGAAGGTATCGTTAGAGAGAGTATCGGTAAGCGTGACGCAAAGCAGCTTAAAAGAGATGGTTATCTAATCGCAAATATTTATGCAAATGGCGTTGAAAATATTAACGCAGCATTTAAACGTGGAGAATTTGTAAGAACTATTAGAAATAAAGAGACACTTGCATTCCCTGTTAAAGTTGGCGATAAAGAGATTAATGTATTTATCCAAGAGTATCAAATACACCCAGTAAATGGTGATGTAATGCACGTAGATTTAAGAATAGCAGTACCAGGACAAGTAACTAACTTCCTTGTACCAGTTGTTACTCATGGAACACCAATTGGTCTTAAAAACAAAGGTGTACTTGTTATGTCTAAAAAAAGATTAAAAATTAGAGGTACTATTGAAGATATGCCTACAAACTTTAATCTTGATGTTGAGCCACTTGACAGAGATCAGTCTATTCTTGTTAGAGATATTGAAGTGCCAGCAAATTGTAGAATGATGGATAGAGCAGATGTTGCTATCTGTGGTGTTATTAAAGCTAAATAAGAGATTATGATACTTTTCGTAGGTCTAGGTAATCCAGGATCACAGTACGAAAATACAAGACATAATATAGGTTTTAGGGTTATTGACAAGCTTGTTAATGACTCTAAAGCTAGAGATATTTCAAAAACTTCATTTTATGGTAAACTTTACCGTTCAACCTCTTCACTTTTTTTAAAACCTACAACATTTATGAATCTTTCAGGTAAAAGTCTGCAGATAGTTAAAAATTTTTATAAAATAGAACTTGATGATATTATTGTAATACATGATGATATTGATCTGCCTTTTGGTGCTTTACGTTTTAAAAAGGGTGGTGGACATGGTGGTCACAATGGATTGAAATCTATAGACAGTCACATCACAAAAGAGTATTTACGTGTAAGAGTAGGTGTTGGAAAACCTGCATATAAATCGCAAGTCGCTGATTATGTTCTTCATGATTTTTCTGATGATGAAGAGAGTAGTTTGAAACAACTCATAGAGCATGTTGCTAAAGCATGTGAAGAAATTTTAATTAAAGAGTTAAATGAAGTAAAATCAAAATATAGTTTGAAATCTATCGATACTCTGGAACTCTAGTATATGAGTATCTTTTATCTATCATTATATTTTAGATATATGGTAAATCTCTATATTAAAAATTTAGTAGCAATTCTTTTTGGTCTCTCTTTAGCTTTTGCTTCAATAGACTATTTTCAGTATTCTGAAAAGATTGCGGCAACTGCAAACTATAAAATACTCTATCTCTTTTATATGTGGCAGGAGGCATTGGGGTTGCTCTACCCCTTAGCCATAGTCTTTGCAGTAATTTTAACAAAATTAGCTCTTGTAAAAAGTAACACAATGGGTGCATTGCATGCTTTTGGATACAGTAAAGCTAAACTTTTCTTCCCTATATTTATAGTTTCACTGTTTACTTATGCTGTTTTTACTTTTTTGCATACTACAGAGTTCTCTTACGCAAAAGACAAAGCAAATGCCATGCTTGAAAATCAGATAAATGCTTATGATGTTAATGATCTTTTTTTTAAGTATAACAGTAGTTTTGTTTATATTAAAAAACTAAATCCAGTAAAAAAAGAGATAGAAGATATAACCATTTTTAAAGTAGAGGGGTATAGAGTTTTACATACTATATACGCACCTATTGCATATTTTAATGGTACAGAATGGGATGCAAAGAATGCCATACTTCGAACTCATATTTATAAAAATGGTAAATTGAGAAAATATAATATTGAACATAAAAAAAGCATAAAAACACTCAAAGGGTATAAGCCAAAAATAATTAAATCACTATATGAGGGTAAAGCACTTAATATTATAGATGCATATAATACTTGGCAGCTTTTGAAAAAACAAGAGTTAAACTCCGATAAAATTCGTGCTGTATTGTACGATAAAGTAATTATTCCTCTCTTCTCAATTGCTTTAACACTAATACTCTTTTTTAAAATGCCATTTCATGCTAGAATGATGAATATAGGTTCTGTTATTGCTTTTTCTATGGGTGTAACATTTGTAATATGGGGTATATTGTTTGGTTTAAATCAGGTAGGATCTAATGGTGTTTTAATTCCTGAATTTACAGCTATTTTACCAGTCACTCTCTTATGGATATATGCCATATATGTTTTTTTCACAGATGAAAACAGTATAGCATAATGCCTAACAGAATGTAAAAATCAAATTTTTAGTCATATTTAGATAAAATCACCATAAAATATAACCCGTTTTTACAGGTAAAATTAGGATTATTATATGAATATTGATTATAAAGCTTTGGCTGAAAAATATGGTACGCCATTGTATGTTTATGATTTTGACTATATTGAAAATAGATATACAACACTGAAAGATGCATTTGCTGGTAAAAAATCTATAATTAACTATGCAGTTAAAGCAAACTCAAACCTCTCTGTCATAGCACATCTTGCTAAACTTGGTGCAGGTGCAGATTGTGTAAGCATCGGTGAAGTTCAACGTGCTATTGATGCTGGGGTAAGTAAATATAAAATTATCTTTTCAGGTGTTGGAAAACGTGATGATGAGATACGTGAAGCTTTGAAAAAAGATATTTTGCTTATTAACTTAGAGAGTGAAGCTGAGATGAAACGTGTAGAGATTATAGCTAGAGAGCTAAAAGTCGAAGCACGTATTTCTATACGGGTTAATCCAAATATAGATCCTCAGACTCACCCTTATATTTCAACAGGACTGCATGAAAGTAAGTTTGGTGTAGAGATAGATATGGCTAAACGTATGTATATTTATGCAAACAAGTCAGAGTTTTTAAACCCTGTAGGTATTCACTTTCACATTGGTTCACAGTTAATAAACCTTGACCCCATAAAAGAAGCATGTGGAATAGTTGCAGATTTGGTACGCTCACTTAAAGCAATTAAAATTGACATAAAATTCTTTGATGTTGGTGGAGGAATAGGTGTTGTATATGATAACGAAGTGACAATCTCTGCAGAAGCATATACTCAAGCTATTTTTGAAGAGACTAAAGGACTCGACTTAACTTTACTTTGTGAACCAGGAAGATATATGGTAGCCAATGCAGGTGCATTTTTTACTAAGGTATTGTATGAAAAAACAAATGATGTTAAACGTTTTGTTATTGTAGATGGTGCAATGAATGACCTTTTAAGACCAAGTCTATATGATGCTTACCATAAAATAGAAGCTATTGGTATTGATGCGGATGTAGAAAAAACAGCTGCTGATGTTGTAGGACCTGTATGTGAGAGTGGTGATTTCTTTGGTAAAAATGTTATGCTACCAGCACTGAAACATAATGATTTACTTATAGTCCAGTCAGCAGGTGCTTATGGTTTTACTATGTCAAGTAATTATAACACACGTGCAAAATCTGCTGAAGTAGCACTTCAAGGTGGAGTAGATAGACTCATCAGAAAACGTGAAACTTATGAAGATCAGGTACGTTTAGAGCGAGAGTATTTAGAAAAATAAGGACAGAAGATGACTTTAGATGAATTAAGAGTAAAAATAGACAGTATTGATGATACACTTTTAAAACTATATAACGAGCGTATGGATCTTGTGCATAAAGTTGGTGAAGTTAAAAATACTACAGGTGCCCCCATTTATCGTCCTGAACGAGAACAAGCTATTTTAAATCGTCTAAAAAATCAAAATGATGGTAAACTTACTGACTCAGCTATTGATGCACTTTTTCTTGAAATGTTTGCAGTTGCAAGAAATTTGGAACTCCCAGAGGCAGTAGCTTTCCTTGGACCTGAAGCTAGTTTCACTCATCAGGCAGCAGAGAGTAAGTTTGGTGCTTTGAGTGCATATTTACCTATAGGGTCTATTCCTGGAATATTCAGAGAGGTTGACAAAGGTACAGCAAAGTTTGGTGTTATTCCCATAGAGAACTCCTCAAATGGTATTGTAACCGATACTATAAATTGTCTTGATGAGTATAATCTTAAAATTATTGCAGAAGTGGTAGTTGATGTGCATCTTGCTTTTGCAACTGCTAATGAAGATATTAAAAAATTAAATAAAATTTATTCCAGAGATATTGCTTTTGGACAGTGTAGAAAATTTTTACAAGATTTAGGACTTGATGAGATAGAGCATATCCCTGTAGAATCTACAGCTAAAGCAGCAAAATTAGCAAAGCAAGATGAAAATGCAGCAGCATTATGTCCTTCTGTAGCAGCAAAATTGAATGCTCTTCCAATTCGTTTTGATAATGTAGAAGATGATACAGATAATAAAACACGATTTTTTATTATCTCTAATTTTGAAAATCAGCCTTCAGGTAATGATAAAACATCAATACTTACAAGACTCTCAAATGAACCAGGTTCTTTAGTTGATTTTTTAAATGATTTTGAAAAAGAAAAAGTTAATTTGACAAAGATAAAATCACATATAGTTGAGGGACAATCTATTTTCTTTTTAGAGTTTAATGGACATAAAGATGATGAACATATTAAAGAGATTTTAAATAAACACCAAAATGAGATAAAGATACTAGGTTCTTACGTTAAAGAGACAGATGATATATAAACAGTAACCTGTTTAAAATTAGAAATTAGAAATGAGTAATGAAAAATGAATTTAAAATTCAATAAAGTATTAGAAAATATTAAAATTTATGAAGCAGGTAAGCCCATAGAACTTGTAGTACGTGAGTTTGGTATTGCTCCTGAAAATGTAGTAAAACTTGCTTCAAATGAAAACCCTATAGGTACAAATCCAGCTATATCAAAAGTTATTAGGTCTAAAGCAGATATTGCTCACCTTTATCCTGATGATAGTATGCATGAACTTAAAATGGCATTAGGTTCAAAGTTTGGTGTAGAAGATGAAAATATCATAATTGGTGCAGGGTCTGACCAAGTTTTAGAGTTTATCTCTCGTGCAGTGTTAGATGAAAACTCTTCAGTTCTTATGTCTGCTGTAACTTTTGCTATGTATGAAATTTATGCAAAGCAGATGGGTGCAAAAATTATTCGTACGGCAAGTTGGGAACATAAGTATGACGAGTTTATGGAAGCATATAATATGCATAAACCAAAGATTATTTATATCTGTACACCAAACAATCCAACTGGCGATGCAACAAGCAGAGAAGAGGTACTTAAAATTATTAGAGCAGTTGGCAGTGAAACACTCATTGTTGTAGATGGTGCATATATGGAATATGCAGCAGCTAAAGATGAAAAGTATGCCATTACACCTAAAGATTTACTTGATTTAGAAAATGTAATTTACTTAGGTACATTTTCTAAAGCTCATGGTTTAGGTGGAATGCGTGTTGGGTATGGAGTAGCACAGGCTAGGCTCATAAAAGAATTGTATAAAATGAGACCACCTTTTAACATCTCTACTCTCTCGTTAGCAGTAGCTATTGAAGCATGTAAAGACACTACTTTTGTACAAGCATCTATAGATCTTCATCAAGAGCAGATAAAACGTTATGAATTTTTTGCAAAAGATAATGGATTTAAATATATAGATAGCTATACAAACTTTATTACTTATCTGTTTGATGAGAGTATGGATTCTACTCTAATTTCAGATGCTCTTTTGAAGCGTGGAGTAATTATACGAAATCTTGCCTCTTACGGTATGAATGCAATTAGAGTTACAATAGGAACTGAAAAACAGAACAATATCTTTTTTGAAAATTTCAAAGAGGTTATTGCTTGAAAAAAGTTGAAGTTGTAAAAGCTAAAGAGTTAGATATTAAACCTTTTATTTTTAGTGATTTCAGAGACAATATAGAGAAGTTACCTTGTATTAAAAAGGTAAGTAAAAAAGAGTTAAAAAGATTGGCAGAGGAGATTGGTTTGGAGTATAGCAATGAGCAAATTCAATTTAGTAAAAATCTGCTAGAAGCATATTTGGCAAAGAGGTAAAAATATAATATGAATATAAAATCATACTCAATTGAAGAACTAAATGGTGTTGCCAAAGATATTAGAGAAAAAATACTGCAAACGGTTAGTAAAAATGGAGGGCATCTAAGCTCTACTATGGGTGCAACAGATCTTATAGTAGCTATGCATAAAGTGTTTGATGCTGAAAAAGATCCATTTCTTTTTGATGTCAGTCACCAAGCTTACGCACACAAACTACTTACTGGTAGATGGGATAATTTTGATACATTACGTCAGTTTAATGGAGTTTGTGGATATACAAAACCGAGCGAATCAAAATATGACTATTATGTAGCAGGACACAGCTCTACATCCATATCTCTAGCAGTTGGTGCAGCAAAAGCCATAGCCTTAAAAGGTGAAGATCGTATTCCTGTAGCTTTTATTGGTGATGGTTCTATGTCTGCAGGAATGGTATATGAAGCCATGAATGAGTTAGGTGATAAGAAGTACCCAGTTGTTATTATTTTAAATGATAATGAGATGAGTATTGCCAAGCCAATAGGTGCTATTTCTAAACTACTCTCTCAAACAATGGCTGGTTCTTTTTATCAGAAATTTAAAGGAAGAGTAGAAAAAGTACTTGATCATTTTCCAGATAGTGCAAGCTATATGGCAAAAAGATTTGAAGAGTCTTTTAAACTTATTACCCCAGGTGTATTGTTTGAAGAGATGGGCATAGAGTATATTGGACCTGTTAATGGACATGATATAGAGTCGCTCATAGAGACAATGAAAGTTGCAAAAGCTTTAGGTAAACCTGTCATAATTCATGCTCAAACTACTAAAGGTAAAGGTTACGAAATTGCTGAAGGTACAAAAGAGCATTGGCATGGAGTAAGTGCATTTGATCTTAAAACAGGTGAAGCACCTAAAAAGAGTGGTGCTAAGGCTGCAACGGCTATTTTTTCTGAAAGTATGGTAAAAATGGCAGATGAAGATAAAAAATTGGTAGGTGTAACTGCTGCTATGCCAAGTGGTACAGGAATGTCTGCTGTTATGGAAAAATATCCTGAACGTTTTTGGGATGTGGCAATTGCAGAGCAGCATGCTGTAACATCCATGGGACCACTTGCAAAAGAGGGCTTTAAACCTTTTTGTACTATCTATTCAACATTTTTACAACGTGGATATGACCAAGTTATTCACGATATTGCACTTATGGATTTGCCTGTTGTTTTTGCTATGGATAGAGCAGGAATTGTAGGTGAAGATGGAGAGACACATCAGGGTGTTTTCGATATTTCATTTTTACGTACAGTTCCAAATATGACACTCTTTGCACCATACAATGAAACAACAATGAGAGAAGCAATGAGCTTTGCTAAAGATTTCAATCACCCATGTGCTTTTCGATACCCTAGAGGTTCTTTTTTATCTAACGATTGTGAAAGTCCTACTTTTAAATTAGGTAAGTCACATCTACTTCAAGAGGGAGATGATATTCTCTTTATTGGCTACGGAAATGGAGTAGGTCGTGCAGAGCAGACAGCTTCTTTGATGGATGAGAGTATTGCTATTTTAGATTTACGTTTTGTAAAGCCACTAGATGAAGAGATGTTAATTTCATTAAGTAAAAAATATAAGAGATGGTATATTTTCTCTGACTCTGCTAAACAGGGTGGTGTAGGTTCAGCCATACTTGAGTTTTTGAGCCAGAATAGAATTAATGATATAGCATTAACCTCTTTTGAGTATGATGATGCTTTTATTACTCATGGCAATACAAAATTGGTTGAAAAGAGTTTGGGATTACTACCAGAACAGTTGGCACAAAAAATCGTGTAGGGTTGGCTTCAGCCGACCATCTATGAATTTAATAAAAAGATAAAGTATTTTTTTATTAAGTTCAGTGACAGTGAACGAACAATAAATAAAGGAAAAAAATGGCTAACGAATACATTTTTACAAGTGAATCGGTAACCGAGGGTCATCCAGATAAAATGGCTGATCAGATCTCTGATGCGATATTAGATTATATTATCGAACAAGATCCACAAGCTAGAGTGGCTTGTGAGACGTTAGTGAGTAATGGTTTTTGTGTTATTGCAGGAGAACTTAAAACAACAGCATACGCACCAATGCAAGAGATTGCAAGAGAGGTTATACGAGAGATAGGTTACACTAATGCCCTCTATGGGTTTGATTATAGATCAGCAGGTGTACTTAATGGTATAGGAGAGCAGAGTCCAGACATTAATCAAGGTGTTGATCAGGCTTCTGGAGAAATAGGAGCAGGAGACCAAGGGTTAATGTTTGGTTACGCATGTAAAGAGACGCCTGAACTTATGCCTCTTCCTATTTCATTGGCTCATAAAATAACAGCTAAGCTTGCAGAAGTTCGTAAAAATGGCACTGTCCCATTTTTACGTCCAGATGGTAAAGCTCAAGTGTCTGTTAAGTATGTAGATGGAAAACCAGTTTCTATAGATACTATTGTGGTATCTACACAGCATCATGATAATGTCTCTTTAGAGCAGGTACAAAAAGCAGTTCTTGAAGAGGTTATAAAAGCAGTTATACCTGCTGAGTTAATGTCCGATGATATTGTTTATCACATTAACCCAACAGGACGTTTTGTTATTGGTGGACCACAAGGTGATGCAGGACTTACAGGTCGTAAGATTATTGTAGATACTTATGGTGGTTCATGTCCTCATGGTGGTGGGGCATTTTCTGGTAAAGATCCTACAAAAGTAGATAGATCAGCAGCTTATGCAGCAAGATATGTGGCTAAAAACCTTGTTGCTGCTGGTGCATGTGAAAAAGCTACGCTTCAAATTGCTTATGCCATTGGTGTAGCTAAACCAGTATCTATCTATGTAGATACTCATGGTACTGCAGCTGTAGATGAAGCTAAAATTACAGAGTGTGTAGAGTCTCTGTTTGATCTTACGCCTAAAGGTATTATGGAGGAGTTGGATCTGCTAAGACCAATTTACCGTAAAACAGCAGCTTATGGACACTTTGGAAGAGAAGATAAAGACTTCACTTGGGAACAGAGAACTAGGGTTGAAGATATCAAAAAATATCTCAATATACAATAAATATATTCATTATCAATACTGTTTGAATTAAGCTCTGTTGGGAAATGGAGCGTATTTGATAATTTATTGAAAAATAGCTTTAAGTTTAAAGATTTATTTAAATTTTTTTGCTATAGTTTGAGTATATTAATTATAAAGGATGAAAAATGGCAGTAATTATTACAGATATTTGTATCAATTGTGCAGCTTGTATTGACGAATGTCCAGTAGAAGCAATTGTAGATGAGGATGATAACCCAACGGGTGAAGAGATTTATTATGTATATGCGGACAAATGTGTTGAGTGTGTAGAGCACTTTGATGTTCCAGCTTGTGCTGAAGCATGTCCAACTGAGGGTTGTATTCAGTGGGATGATGTAGTTGATGGTAAGCCAGCAGCTGCAGATAGAGGTGAAAAAGGTACTCCGGTAATCGAAGACTAATTTAACTCTACGTGTTGGGTCTTGCCCAACACAACTACTCTGAATTTCTTTAACCTCTCCTTTTAATAAATACTTAATATTTTTTTAGATATAATCCCGCCCGAATACTTTTCGTGTCAATTGACAGGAAGTAAAATAATTACTTAGGGATATAAGTTATGGAACAAACATTATCAATCATTAAACCAGATGCAGTAGCAAAAAATGTTGTAGGACAAATTCTTGCTAGATTTGAAGCAGCAGATCTTAGAATTGCAGCAACAAAAAAGATTCAACTTTCACAAGCAGATGCTGAAGCATTTTATGCTGTTCATGCTGAGAGACCTTTCTTTAAAGATCTTGTAGAGTTTATGATTTCTGGTCCAGTTGTTGTAACTGTACTTGAGGGTGACAATGCAATGGCTAAAAACAGAGACCTTATGGGTGCTACAAATCCTGCAGAAGCAGAAGCTGGTACAATTAGAGCAGATTTTGCTGAAAGCATTGATGCAAATGCAGTACACGGATCTGATTCTGTTGAAAATGCAGAAATTGAAATCAATTTCTTCTTTGCACAAAGAGAGATTAACTAATACAATTCAAGGAGTATCCTTATGGTAATTGTATTTGATAAAATAGGTTCTACAGCTAAACCAATTGAACTTAGTTCAGATGGTGTAAAGATTGAAGGAACCTTACAAAAAAGTGGTTATCATCAAGTAACTTTAGATGCAGATTTAAGTGGTAAAATGGAAATGTCATGTGACAGATGTGGTGACACATACAATTATGATATTGATAGTAAATTACGACTTAAGTTGAGTGATTTAATATCTGAAGATAAAGATGATTTAGATATAATTGAGTTTTTAGATGGCAAAATAGATATTTTGTACATACTACAGAGCGAAATAAATACATTTAAAAGTACTTATCATTATTGTGACAAATGTAACAATGACGATGAAGATTTTGAAGTTGAATATTAAGGATAAAAAATGGCAGTACCTAAAAGACGTGTGAGTCACACTAGATCAGCAAAAAGAAGAACACATTACAAATTGACATTACCAATGCCTGTAAAAGATGCAGACGGAACATGGAGAATGCCTCACCATATGAATATGACTACTGGTGAGTACAAAACAACTAAAGCGTAATTTCGATGATTAGAATCTCGATTGATGCAATGGGTGGGGACTATGGTCCTGAACCCATTATTGAAGGTGTTGTTCAGGCACTTGAAGAAAAAAAATTCTTACCTATACTTGTAGGTGACAAAACAGAAATTCTCTCTCTACTTCCACAATATTACATTGATAAAGTTGAAATTGAAGAGGCTTCAGATATTATCTCTATGAGCGATCAGGCAACTAACGCTTTAAGACGTAAAGAATCATCCATTTACAAAGCAGTTGAGTTAGTACGTAACAAAAAAGCCGATGCAGTAGTTTCTGCAGGTCACTCTGGTGCTACTATGACACTTGCAACACTTAGAATGGGAAGATTACCTCATATATCAAAACCAGCACTTGCAACACTAATGCCAAGTACGGCAGATATTAAAACTTTAGTATTGGATGTAGGTGCAGTAACTGACTGTAGCCCTCAAAATCTTTATGAGTTTGGTGCAATGGGTGAAGCGTATGTTCAGAAAATACTTGGTATAGAGTCACCACGTATTGGACTTTTATCTAACGGTTCTGAAGAGAGTAAAGGTAATGCTTTGACTAAAGAGGCATTTGGTATGTTGAAAAGTCTTAGTGGTTTTATTGGTAATGTTGAGGGTAAAGATATCTTTAATGGAAAAGTAAATGTAATTGTATGTGATGGATTTACAGGCAATATCTTACTTAAAACCAGTGAAGGTGTTGTAACTACAGTATTTGACTTGATGAAACGTCACATAAGAAAGTCACTACCTGCGAAGATAGGTGCTTTACTTATGCGTAAAAAAGTATTTGCAAACTTAAAAAAACAGATAGATAAAGACGAATATGGCGGTGCTCCACTTTTGGGTATTGATGGCTGTGCAATTATTTCTCATGGAGCCTCAAGTTCAAAAGCTATTAAAAATGCTATTTTTCAGGCAATTGCATACACCGAATCAGATGTAAATACTGTAATAGAAGAGTTACTTACAAAAGATAAGTGTACATCTTAAAACCTCTTATAAGTCCCAAGTATATTTTCTTGGGTACTTGTAATTGTTTATAACTAGCTATTTTCCTGTAAACAAGTTTACGGTTTCTACTAATTAATACCTCTCATTATAAAATTTATGGTAAGATGTATTTAATATTTTTGGACTAAGGATAACTATGTCACAAACAAAATCAATTTACGCTTCATTTAAATCTATAGGTGCTTATGTGCCTGAAAAGATTTTAGCTAATGCAGATCTTGAAAAAATGGTAGATACTACAGATGAGTGGATTGTAAAACGTACAGGTATTTCGGAACGCCGAATAGCTGCAGAAGATGAATACACTAGTGATATGGGAACAAAAGCTGCTGAACTTGCCATAGAGAGATCAGGCATAGCAAAAGAGGATATCGATCTTCTTCTATGTGCTACAGTAACCCCAGATTACTTCAATATGCCATCAACAGCTTGTATAATTTCAGATAAACTTGGCATTAAAAATGTGCAAGCATTCGATATATCTGCTGCTTGTAGTGGATTTGTCTATCTTTTGTCTGTTGCTAAAGCATTCATAGAGTCTGGCATGAAAAAGAATATACTTATCATAGGAGCTGAAAAATTCTCTTCTATTGTCGATTATACAGATAGAACTACCTGTATTTTATTTGGTGATGGTGCAGGTGCAGCAATGATATGTGCTACAGATAAAAAAGAGGAAGCTTTTATAGATCTTCATGCTTCAGCTGATGGTTCTTATGCAGATTTCTTAGTAACACCAGCCCCAGGTTGTATAAATCCTGTAAGCCAAAGAGTAATTGAAGAGGGGCTTAATTTTGTACAAATGAAAGGTAATGAAACTTTTAAATTGGCAGTAAAGACTTTGACTAAAGATGTAAAAGAGATACTTTCAAAAAATGAGATAAATTCAGATGATATACCACATTTTGTTCCACATCAGGCAAATTATCGCATAATAAAAGCAGTTGGTGATGCTCTGAAAATGAGAGAAGATCAAGTTGTTGTTACTGTCGGTAAGTATGGTAATACGTCAGCTGCTTCTATTCCTATGGCAATAAATGATATTTGGGAATCAGGAAGACTTCAAAATGGTGAGTTAATGTTACTTGATACATTTGGAGGTGGCTTGACTTGGGCATCTGCTCTGCTTCCTTTTGCAGGAAAGAGTGTTTAATTCCCACCTTATTAAGACAATTATAAAATTAGGAGTAGGGGTTTCAACCCCGTTTCATGGGACTAAAGTCCCTGCTCCTTATTAAAATATAACAAACGAGGTTTTATTGAAAATAGGATTTATTGGAGATATTGTAGGTAAACCGGGTCGTTTGATGTTAAAAAGACATCTCAAACGACTTCAGCAGGAACACTTCATAGACTTTACTATTGCCAATTATGAAAATGCAAGTCATGGTTTTGGTTTGACTGAGAAAAATTGTATCGAACTACTTGGCTATGGTATCGATATGATGACAGGTGGTAACCACAGTTTCGATAAAAAAGAGATATTGAAATTTTTTGATACTTACCCTCTAATACGTCCCATAAATTACCCCAAAGATACAGAGGGTGAAGGTCTATTTAAAACTACACTTTTAGGACATGAAATAGCTATTGTAAATCTCATGGGACACTACACTATGCCAATGGTAGATAACCCATTTACTATTATAAAAAATCTTGTTTCAGAGTTAAAATTAGAGGGTATTAAACATATCATTATAGATATGCATGCAGAAGCAAGTTCTGAAAAACAAGCTCTTTTACACATGCTAAAAGATGATGTCTCTGCAATATTGGGAACACATACTCATGTTGCCACAGATGATCTTCAAGTAACAAATGGTTGCTGTTACTTAACAGATGTAGGTTTAACAGGTTGCCGTGATGGTGTTATAGGTATGAGTCCTGAAATTCCAATAAAACGTTTTACAACTGGTATTGGAGGACATTTTGATGTACAAGATAAGTGTAAAGCAATTTTGCAAATGGTTGTTTTTGAGTTGAATGAAGAAGGTCAATGTATAAATGCAGAGAAAATTAAAATTTATGATGATAAACCAAAGATTGTCACGAAAGCTTGGTTAGAGGTATAAAATTATTTCAAGATGGCAAGAACTGTAATACCATAAGAGTATTCACATTGGTTACTTGTTTACAGATATGCATTACGAGTTTCTTTTAATTCTAACCTTTTTGGGGTCAAAAAGAGCAATGGCTTCTTTTACCATAGGCTCATCTAAAAGTGTTGAAGGATCTTTCTCTTTAGCTGCTTCAGGAGAAATACATGAACTTTTCATCTCTATATCTTCTAACATTGATCCTGAATTAGCATCCTGATGTGGAGGAGATGGTTCTGGGGCTATCGTAGGCTGTTCAGGTTGAGTAGTTAAATTTTCAGCTTCTGTATTACTAGTTGCTAAAGCTTTTTTTTTAGCTACATTTACTATTTTTGTATCGAGACCAAATATCTCTTTAACAAACATATTAATGACACCCCAGTGCATAATAAGTTGCTTTTTATCCTCACCATCAGCTGTTGAACCCCAGGTAAGTTTTCCATCTTGAAAACTTTCAAATTCTATATTTCTTTTAAAACATTCACCAAGATCAAAATTACGATCATAAATTTTAGCAATAAGTTCATTAAATTTATTGTTGTATATGGTTAGGTTTTCAGTATTTAGTGGAGTTTCTGTTTTAGTTGAAGTTATTTTTTCAGTAGTAATATCTTCCTCTATTTTAGGCTCTGAAATATCTTCTTTAGATATATTTTCTTCTTGTCTATCTTCTACTATATTGTTCTGCTCTTGCTTTGGTAATGTTGCAACAATCTCCTCTTGAGTAATAGTAATAACTTCCTTTGGATGCTTATTGTCTTGGTCTGGTGAGGTAACCATGATTTCTGTTATCTCCACACCTTGTAGCTCTTTCTCTAAAGAGCGTATCATCATATCTATATCTTTTATTTCCAGTGCTTCTATCATCTTAAAAAGAGCAAGTGTTAAAACAAATTCTCCGTCAGATCCTAGTGCCAGTAGAGATTTTGAATCAGCAATTACTCTGAAAAAACGCTCTATTGTCATAGGTTTAAATTTACTGTTTTGTGTTAGAAGTAATTCCTTCAAATACAGTGTAAGCTCATCGAGTATCATCTCTGCTTCATAGTCAGAAGCTAGTTTTATAAAGGCTAAAATAGCACTTGTATCTTTGTGTTGAATGTTATCAAGAAGTTGTTTTAAAAGCCCAGGTTCTATAATGCCTAGCATTCCTGTTACAGTAGCAACATCAACAAAATTTTTAGAATATACTATAGCTTGATCTAGAAGTGTAAGTGAGTCTCTTAAAGATCCTGCCCCAGAACGTGCAATAATATCTAAAGCATCTTCCTCATATTCTACATTTTCTAAATTTAATATATGTTCAAGATGTTTAAGTACAAGATTTTGAGGAATTTTCTTAAATCTAAAGTGCTGTGTTCTCGAGAGTATAGTTGCAGGAAGTTTTAATGGATCAGTCGTTGCTAAAATAAATTTAACAAAATCAGGTGGCTCTTCAAGTGTTTTAAGAAGTGCATTAAAGGCTTGTGGTGTAAGCATATGGACTTCATCTATAATAAAAATTTTGTATCGTGCAGAAGAGGGTTTATATTTTGTATGTTCTATGAGGTCTTTAATATCATCAATACCGCGATTTGAAGCAGCATCCATCTCTATAATATCCATATGCCTGTTTTCAGACGACATAATACAGTGGGAACATGTTCCACAAGGATGAGATGATGTACCTTGTTCACATAGTAAGGCTTTTGCAAAAATACGTGCAGTAGAAGTTTTACCACTACCTCTTAATCCTGAAAAAAGGTAAGCATGTGAGAGTCTATTGCCATCAAGAGCAAGAGATAGAGTTTGAGAAACTGCTTCTTGACCTATGAGGTCATCAAAAGTGGCAGGACGGTATTTTCTTGCTAAAGCTAAAGACACAGAGTTATTCCTTTAAAGTGATGAACTAATGATTTTTCATACTCTAATTGTAGTAGATTTTTACTTTTGGTTGGTATAATTAAAAAAATATAAAATGATAGAAGGCTCTGTAATGCGTATGGATGATGAGAGAGAAAGTAGTAATATTGACGATAGAAGAGCAAGTAGTGGTAGAGGGGGAGGTGGAATGCCATCAGTGCAAACTATGATGATATTATGGCCCATAATCAAACCTCTTCTTAGATCAAAATTTGGATTACTTATTATTGGTGCAAGTGTTGCAGCATATTTTATGGGGTATAACCCTTTGTCACTACTTGGCATGGGTGGTACTTCATCTGCTCCTCTTTCAAAGTCAGAGAGAGTTGTAGATGAGAAGAGGAAAGTATTTATTTCAAAAATTTTAAAAAGTACTGAAGATGTTTGGACAGAAACTTTAGTAAAATATGGAATGAGATATACCAAACCAACTATGGTACTCTATCGTGGCTATACAAAAAGTGGATGTGGTGCAGCACAGTCACAAATGGGACCTTTCTACTGTCCTGCCGATAAAAAAGTTTATTTGGATCTTGGTTTCTTTGATGAGTTGGCAAAGAGACATAACTCCCCAGGTGACTTTGCACAAGCATATGTATTGGCACATGAAATAGGACATCATATTCAAGATTTGGAAGGAACACTTAAAAAAGTTCAAAAAGCAAAACAGAGCTGGGGTGGGAACAGAGCTAAGTCTAATGCTCTACAGGTAAAAGTAGAACTTCAAGCAGATTGTTATGCAGGTGCATGGGCATTTCATGCACAAAAAAAGTTTAAAATGTTAGAACCAGGAGATGTAGAAGAAGCACTTAGAGCAGCTTCTGCTATTGGTGATGATACCTTGCAAAAACAGGCAGGTCAGAGAGTAAGACCAGATGGCTTTACACACGGATCTTCAAAGCAGCGTGTAAATTGGTTTAGACGTGGGTTTGAGTCTGGTGATTTGAGAGAGTGTAATACATTTCGTTAAGATATATGATCTTAACGTTCTACTAAGGAGCAGGGACTTGAGTCCCATAAAAACGGGACTCAAGTCCCTACTCCAAAATTTGAATAGTTTGTATCCTGACAGAAGCATCTAACCCCTTATTAGATATAATTCTTCCAAGAAAATAATCACAATATAAGCGAGAAAACATGAGTTACAATCCAAGTGAGATTGAAGCCAAATGGCAGAAAAAATGGGATGATGAGCAGGCTTTTGAGCCTTCTGATTCTCTTGAACAAAAGAAAAAATACATTTTAAGTATGTTCCCTTTCC
>Ga0256827_10000612_pt1 | contig 22480 bp, 29 predicted proteins | sample CV84metaG_FD_185977 | JGI IMG/M metagenome (GOLD analysis project Ga0256827, IMG submission 185977) | Hydrothermal vent microbial communities from East Pacific Rise, Pacific Ocean - CV84 | ecosystem: Environmental > Aquatic > Marine > Hydrothermal vents | place: Pacific Ocean: East Pacific Rise... | reverse complement strand
TTAGCACTCAATGCATATGATAATTATTCGACTGATTCTAAAACTTGGACTGTTTTTGGTGCCAAATATACGAAAATTTGTATTGATGGTGTTTTCTACCTTACGATAGATAATGATAGGAGAGCATTATCTATCTGGATTAATCCTAAAACATTAAAACCTTCAAGATGTGGTTCTGATGATAGGAGCACAAAATGAAAATCTTGTTAGAAACATTTGTGAAGATGGTAGATGGTAGGATTCCTTTGAAGGAATTAAAAACTTTTGTTGAAGGTGTTAAGTCTTGTCCTATTGATGTGAAAAACTGTAGGATTACAATTCCTAAGAGATATGAACTTTTTTTTGAAAAAGAAAAAAATCAATTTAATAACACTATTGATGGGTTGGGTATAGTTAATGATGAAGATGAATTGAATGGACCGTGGACAATTTTTTTAAGAATGGATAATAAAAATATCAAACTTGATGGTAGACCTATTAATCATTATGGGGTTCATGGATTAATTGAACATAACAAAGAAATTTACCTATTAGAAGAAAATGACAATTCTTTTATCACTTTGGGAAAACTATCTAAAGATGAAATGAAACATCTACGAGAGCAACTCATACAGGTGTCTTATGGTGTCGAACCATTTTTAAATAATCCCACATTCATCAATGAAAGATTGATATTCGAATGTAAACAAGGAACAAGAATGACATCAATAGATTTGATGATAGATACAAAGCATAGTTTATTTGATATAGGTTGGTTGAGCGAATTAATTCAAGTCTTACAAATAGGGCTTGAAAATTCAAAAAGAATTTAATATTGTTTTAAGATAAAAAACGATATAATTATATTATAAAAAATCAAAAAGGAAACATAATGGAATTCAAACAATTTGCAGAGGCAATACACGATAAGTTTAATCAAATGTCACAAGATAATTTACTAGTAGTTGAAATTAGTAAAGATGAGCTTTGGGAAGCATACCAAAATTCATTCCCTACGGGTGAAAATGAAATCTATAAAGAAAGACCAGTTCATGATTGTAATATTTGTAGACAATTTATTAAAAATATAGGATCGGTTGTATCGGTAACAGATAATGGAAGAACAACTATTTGGGATATTGATGTTGCAGAACCATATGCTACTGTTGCTAGAACGATGAATGAGTTTATTTTATCTAAATCTATTTATTCTCCTTTTATTAGAAATGAAAAAAAATATGGAGTTTATTCAAATACTATTTTGGATGAAGGAAAGACAATCACTTTTAATCACTTTCATTGTGTTATCCCTAGTGCTAATTTTAGTACTAATTCAGGTTCAGATATTTCAAAATCTGTTTCAACTGCATCTGTTTTTAAAAGAGGTTTGGAAGAAATTTCAAAAGATGTAATAGAAACTGTGATTGATTTAATTAGAGATGGTTCGATTTACAGAGGTGAAGAACATTTAAAATCTGTTAAATCATTTAACGATCTTCTTACAGATTACCAAAAGTTATCTGATGAACAAACGAAAGATGATTTTGTTTGGAAAAACTATAAAAATATGGCATCAAGAATTAGAAATTCCGTAATCGGTTCATTACTTACAGATCTTACTGCCGGAGTCGATCTTGAAGGAGCGGTGAAATCTTTTGAATCGAAAGTTGCTCCAGCAAATTACAAAAGACCCAAAGCTTTAGTGACTAAAAAAATGATAGAGAATGCTATCAAAAAAATAGATGATTTAGGGATCAGAGATTCTTTACCTAGACGCCAAGCTGTTTCAAATGATGTGAGCATCAATAATGTTTTATTTGCTGATAGAACTACTTCTTTTAAAGATAGAGATCCATTGCTAGATGCATTAGGGGTTGAGGATGAACCTAAAATTTCTTTAAAAGCTTTAGAGAATGCCCCTGAAATTTCAATGGAAGATTTTCTTGAAAAAGTACTGCCTGGGAGCAAATCAGTAGAACTAGTTACAGGTGCTTCTTTAGGTACTAATCATGTTTATCTTTCTGCACCTGCAAATGTAGACGCGCCGAATATTTTAAAATGGGATAATAATTTCTCATGGAGCTACAAAGGAAATTTAGCAGATTCTGACATCGCTAGAAATGTTGCTGCAAAAGGTGGAGATTTAGAAGGGTTGTTAAGATTTTCTTTACAATGGAATGAGAATGACCAAGATAACACTGATTTAGATGCACATTGTTATGAATGTATGGATATAGGTGGGTCTAATGAGATATCATTCGGTGCGAAAACATCTAGATTAACTGGAGGGAAATTAGATATAGATATTACTAATCCTCAACATAAAGTAGCAGTAGAAAATATTGTTTGGAAAGAACTTAAAAATGGTTCATATAGAATGTTTGTTAGGGATTATTCTGGAAGGGGGTTAAGAGATTCGTTTAAATGTGAGATAGTGTTTAATGACACTACTTACACTTATGAGTACAAAGGTGACATGGTTGAAAGAGATGTAAACATTGCAACTATAACATTCGCTAACGGTAAGTTTGAAATCAAACATGACCTTAAACCCGATGTAACTAATAACAATAAACTTGTTAAAGTTAAAATGGTATGTCTTTCTCCTAATCATTGGGATAACAATAATGTGGGTAATAAACATTATTTCTTCTTAACTGAAGATAATAAACCTGAGGAACCATTCAGAGGTTTCTATAATGAGTTCTTATCTAATGATTTGAATGAACATAGAAAAGTGTTTGATATGCTTTCTAATAAAATGATGTGTGAAACAGATGAAAATGGTTTATCAGGATATGGTTTCAGTTCAACAAAAAGAACAGAAATACATTTAAAAGTTGATGGGAAACTTCACAAAGTTCTTGTTTAAAATCCTAGGAGGTCTTAACCTCCTTATTCTTCATAAAACCACACTTCTTTAAAAATCAAAAAATGTAAAATAATAATAAAAAGGTAATTCATGGGAGCATTGACTGCTAAAGATATTAAAAATATAGAAGAAATTAAACAATTTCTTGAAGATAATGAAATAGAGTATAGTACGGAATATGATAATTTCTGTCTGAATTATGGTAATCCCAATGGTAAAAGATCTTATGAGATTTGTTATGTTCCTTCACATCAATATCCTATTGCTTACAAAAAGTACAATATTGAAGGGGTAAATAAAGAATACTTCTATGAATTATCTCACAAAGCCGAACATGAACAAAATTCATTCAAGTGTTGGATTAAAGATTATGAGTGGGAAGATGATAGGAAAAGAGAAGTACTAAAATCTTATATTACTTATGCGGCGGGTAAAATTACAAAAAGATTTTATGCTCGTGATTGTGTTGTAAGAGAAGTTGTTAGTAAAGAAGCCAGAGAATTTGAAAGTAAACACTGTTTCTATGGTAAAAGAGGGGCTTCATTAAACTTGGGTCTTTATTTGAAAAAAGATAAAAAAGGTGTAGAGAAAGATACCCTTTTAATGATTTACACTTTTGGTCATAATTTCTTTGGTAAAGATAATTCCATCGAAGTACTTAGAGTAGGAACTAAAAAATTTCATCAGGTAATCGGTGGTTCCAGCAAACTTTTAAAACATTTCGTTAAAACTTATCCAATTCTTCAAATTGGTAAAAAAGTAATTCCTGTTGAGAAAATTAAATTTTATAGTGATTATGACCATAACATTGGTGGGAGTATGGAAGGTTTGGGTTTTGAATTTGTAAATTATTCAGAGGGTGGTTTTATGAATTACTGGGTAGAAACTGGTGAAGTAAAGGGTCGTATGCCCACTAAACACAAATGGGTTATGGAGCAAATGTCGGAAGGAAAAGTGTATGCTGTACCTAATGCAGGCGTTAAAACATTTGTGATGAACATTGAAAGGAAAGAACAATCCATAGATGATTTTCTAGGGTTGTGAAAAAGGAAAATAAATGATAATTAAAGACTTAATTATGGAATATAAAAAAAATAAAATAAAATATGAAAAAAAAATTATTGATAAGATTAAAAAAGAAACGTCTGATAGTTTAAGAAAGACTGCAAAGACAATCGACGAATGGTGGCCAAAGATTGATACTTGAAGATATAAATAAATATAACGATATAGTGCGAGAATTAGGGCTTCATTCTATGGATGATTATCTTTCTAAAGTCAAAGTATCGAAGCTATTTTTAAGACTTGCAGACGAAATAGAAAAAGTAGAAGATATCGAAGATTTGTTGGATTGTAGAGAACTTATTGATTATTTCATTCGTAGGATTTCATTGTATCAATGGTCGACGCATTATAATCCGATAAGATTAAAAATAATTGAACAATTGAATTATGAGAAAAATAATCTAACTATTAAATTGAAGTAAAACAAAACACTAGATGATTTTCTAGGGTTGTGAAAAAGGAAAAAATAAAATGAAACTAAAAGACTTAATTATGGAATCGATATCTGTTAGTTTGTGGAAAGACGTTATAGAAGAAACAGAAAAGCAGGCTGAAAAAGAATATGGAAAAATTTGGAAAGGTACTTTCGATGCAAAAACAATAAATGCAGGATTTTGTGACATCTTCGCCGATATTTTAAAATCTAAGCTTCCAGGTGCAAAAATATGGTATATCAATACTCCTGATGGTTCGGGAACTAAATATCATGCTATCACTGAATATCGCAAAAAGTTTTATGATGCTGAGACACCAAAAGGTGTAAATGGTTTTAAAGAAATCCCATATGTCAAACGTTCTGAAAAATTAGGTTATGAACCGGAACTTAGCGAAGATTAGAGATCATCTTCTACGGTGATTCCAAATGACTGATGAAGAATCATTAGATTTAGTTCAATGTTTAAGAAATATTTAAATGAATTTTCGGTAAACTACTTAAAAGGGAAGAAATGAAATTAAAAGAATTGATTCAAGAAAATAAAAAAGTAGATGATATTTTTGGTAGATTATGTAGGATTTTGAATGATTGTCACTTAAAAGAAGAAAACGAATATCAAGTCTGTACAAGATTAATCGAAGATTTTAAATGGGAATTTTTTAACTATCCTTCATTAAATCATGTAAGGGATTTGTTCAAACTTACGGCTTACGAATTATTTGATGGAGAATGGAAGGAAATTGATACGGAACCATTTTACGATTATTACAAAAAATTAATTCGAAATGATTTAAATGATAAAGATTTCATAACTGCTTATTGCTATACCATTTCAGGGATTGCTAACTCTTGGCAAAATTTTTACGAGGTTGAAAGTAATAATGAAAATGTTGTGAAAATCTTTAATGCGAACGTTGACAATTTTAATGTGGTCTTGCTTGAGTTACGAAAAATGGTGAAGATGCATTTGTTAACTTGTTCAGGATTTAAAATTGTAGTGAATGAACCATTCTTCAAAAGGATTCAGGAAGGGTTTCAATTTAAGCAAATATCTTCTAATTTTAAAAAGGATTAAAATGCGTCTCCAAGATCTATTCGAATTCAAATACACTATCAACAATCTGACTTACTCCATGATTAAACCGAAAAATAATCTAACTAAATTAATTATAGAAGGATATCTTTCATTCTTGAAAATGAAAAATCTAAATGAAAGTAGATTCCCTAAAGGAAACTACAAAGGAAAATCAAAATATTTCGAGTACAAAGTAACATTCATGAAACAGCATCTGGATAAGATCATCAAGACAGTTGATTCATTTGTTGATGAAATTCCTGACTTAGTAGAGGAGGGGATAACTGTCTATTCTAACACTATTGATTTTACGAATGATTTTAATAAGCTATTGAATTTCGTTGGGGATGAGTTAGACGGGTTTAATTATAATTTATCTTCTTATATTAAAAATAAAAGATTATCACCTTACAGGATTAAAAAATTCAAAAAGATTAATCAACAAATCAAGAAATTCAATTCACTTCTAAACTACATGGAGAAGGTATTCAAATTCGATACCATAGGAATAAAAGGTAAAGAACTGAATATTGTTTTCGATGAAAAAGAAAAGGAAATCTATAATCTGCTCATGAATACCTTAGAACAGAGATTACCTTTGTTAGACATTCCTAAAAAACCTATCGAAGAAAATAGAAAATATGATATTGACGTGGAGTTGATTTAAAATTCTATTCTTCAAAAGGATTTAAGTTATCTTTAAGGAAATTTTTTGTATAATAATAACATAAGAAAGGGAAACAAGGATGTTTCATTTTGAAAAGGATTTTTCGACTTTCTTCGTTATTTTAAAATGGGTCTGAATCGGGTTCGATATTGTTAATGAAATTATAGTTGCAAGCAGAGTGATGAACTTAATCATCAAAAACATATAAATGCAAACAACACAACTTATATTCCACAGACTGCGAGAGTAGCTGCTTAACCTCCCTTTTGGGAACCTTGGAACATTCACTTTAAGCTGACTATTTGCTTATAGGTTTGAATGGTATGAAAATAGTTAAGTCTTTTGAATCCTAATACGAAAGAACGAAAAATAAATTAGGAAACTGCATAATCGGTCTGTTCAATTCCACAATTATGCAGTAAATAAATTGGACTAAGCTTGTGAAATGAAACTATAATGAATTTAATGGTAGACCGGAGTTCAATTCTCCGCAGATCCACCAATTAAAAACATAAACTTCTACAATAAATAATAATTAAAAGGCTTTAATCAATGAATTTAACAGAGCATCTTCTACAAACAAATATAACAAAACAATTAAATGAAAAAGAAATGTTAGATATTAGTATTTTGAATGCTGATAAGTTGATATTAAATTCAAAAAAAGAAATTGATGATAAAAAACTTAATAAATTTTTAAATGATAACTACATCGTCGAAGAGAAATTTGACGGTACTAAATTGACATTATGGCGTAATGAAAAACCTTGGAATAATGATTATACTAAAAACTGGGTTATTGCTTTCAAAAACCAAATTCTATATTCTGAAGAATTTGAAAATGTAGATTTAGAAAATGTTAAAAAACATTCTGTTGGAATTTCACAATATGGTTTAGTACACAAACATATCAAATCTATACACAATAAAACAAAATCAATCCCTACTGAAACGGAATTTTTTATAGAATTCATTCAAGATAAATTAACAACTACAAGAGACTATAAAAATAAACATGGATTATACTTGATTGCATCTTCTCCAGCATCTGCAGAAATAGAGGGTGGGATGATTAAAACTAAATCACACGGTTTCTTCCAGGATAAAAATCTAGATTACTCTAAAATATTGAAATTGAATTTACCCCCAGTTGTTTTTGAAGGAAAAATTAATACGGTTTCAAATATTGAAAAAGGTATTAAGAATAACAAATTGAAAAAGTCTTGGAACGACAATAAATCTTCTTTTGATGATAAACCTTATGAAACAATTAAAAAAACATTCTTAGAATTTGAAAGTGAATTAGGTGGTAAAACCGAGGGAGTAGTTCTTAAATCTTCTTCAGGAATATTGTATAAATTTTTACAAGATGATCAACATGATAAAAATGTAAGATATGCTAAAAAAATGCGTTATCAATCTCAACCAGAAGTGGAGAGTAAATATTGGGATAAAATACAACAAATTACGAATAATCTAATATCAGAGACTCCATTAAAGTTAGGACATTTATCTTATGAAGATATTTTAAAAGATTTATCTAAAGAAATTTCTAAAATGACTGATGGTGAATTGAGAAAATTATTTGCTTTTAAATTTCAAAGTATGCAAGAAGAAGGAAAAATGTAGATGACGGTGCAAGAATTTAAACGACAACTAAAAGATGATAGGATTTATCAGGTACAACAATGGATTAGAAAAAATATATTGAATAAACTTTCGAAAGAAATGTTAGAAACATTGATAAACGATCGAGTTTATGAAATTAGATTGAAAGTTGCTGAATTTCTTGAAGATGAAAATTTACTATTAAAAATGTTAGAAAACAAAAAAAGAGTTTCGAATAAATTACCTAGCACAGATGTAAGTACATTTATAAGAATAGTTTGTACTAATCCTAATTTTAGTAAAAAAAACATTTTAAAGTTTTTTGAAAATGATGAGAATGTTAGGGAAAAAATAGGAGATTTCAGTTTAAGTTCGTGTTTAAATAAGTTGGATGAAAAAGATTCTGAATGGGTCATTAAAAATTTTTCGAATCATAAAAACCAGAAAATAAAAATTTTATGTTCATTTTCTAAAGATCCTAATCAGGTAATATCGTGGTTAAAAAATGAAAAAGATGATCGCCAAATCGAAAATATTTTAGTGGATAGATTGGATAGATTATCAGTAGAAGATAAAAATAAAGTATATTTAAAGTATATTGATGTAATAAATATTTTTAGAATGAATGACAAATTTTATCATGGATTAAAAACCATATTATATTCAAAATTATTTAATGATGACTCATTTGGATATAGAGGTATTTTAACCATTGATAATATTCCATTTGAAGGTTTTATGACTAATAAAAAATTGGATATTAAAATATTTCAAACTGTTTTTAAGTATATTTTAATAGAATTACGGTATAATAAACATATGATTACTTCTAAACAAACGAAAAATATAATTGCGTGTTATAAAATATCTCATGAAGAATTAGATGAAATTGGATCACTTTTTAAAGATAAGAAAGAAAATATTATATTTTTAAGAAATGTGATTGAACCACTTTCTTTGAATCCCTATGTTAGTGATGGGTTTTTTGAACATTATTTATCTGTAACGAAAATTGAGAAAAGGGAGTTGAATAAATTATTTTCGAAGTCGATTGAAAACAATAGAGATTTCATTAAAAATATGATTTCATTAAATAATGTAGATTTAAGAGATATTTTTATAGAATCATATTCTGATGTAAGGTTTCCTGATTGGTTTGAAAAATTTCTAAAAAAAGAAATTTTAAAAACCCAAGTGAGACGATATGGAAGAGAAAACAAAAACTTTTTATTCGTGAATGAATTTTTTGATACAACTAAAATCTCAAAAGAAATAAGAATGATTGTGGGTAAGGAATATTTTGATAAGAATAAAATATTTGATTGGTTGTTTGATGTTGATGATATTTCGAAAGAAGATCAGGAACTTATATGGTTAGATAAAAATGTTTTTGAAGTTGACATCCCTGATAGATATAGTACTAATTTTTACAGGAAAATCAAGGGTCAAATTTTAGAGGGTGAATATGGTGGCTATTTTGGGGCTAAATTTTTTCAGGAGACTGGAGACAAACGATTTCTTTCGAATGAAATGAATGATGTATTTTTATTATAGGATGGAACATGATAACAGAACAAGACATTTTACAAAAAATAAGAGATGATTTATATTTGACAGGCAAACAGAAGGTAATGGATTTTCTCCCCGAAAATCAAAACGCTTTATTTGTAGGTAAATTTAGAATTCCAACTAAAGCACATATCAATATGATTGAAACAGCTTTAAAAGAATTCAACAAAGTTGTTATTTGTATTGTTAAAGCTAAAAAGAACCCAAAACAGTCATTATCATTAGAAACACAAGAGAAGATTTTTGAAACGATTTTTGGTAATAAAGTATCAATAATAACACATTCCTCAGGAAATTTAACTTCAATAATTAATAAATCACCTAAGAAAATAAGATTTTTATTAGCGGGTACAGATCGTATTGTAGGTTATAAAAAACAATTAGAACGTTTCCCTAATATTAATTTAGTTGAGACTACAAGAGATGAGAATAGTGATGAGAATATTTCTGCAACTAAATTAATAAAATATATTGAAGATGATAATATATCACAGTTTAAAAAATTAACACATAAAAAAATGTGGTCGATGTTTGATAATATAAAAAAGGAATTAAATGATTAAAATACTGATTGTTTTAATATTGAGTCAACTGATGATAAATGCATCTTACTTACCAAAGAATTTTGTTAAAGCTAAAACAATTGCAACTCGTTTATATTATACCACTCATTTAGAAAGTTTTTATACGGAAACAACCTTGAAACCAACTGTTTATATATACAAAAAAAAATTCCCATATAAACCTATGCTTGTATTGCAATTAGGTATGGTTAAATCACCCTATGAAGGTTCTAAATATGTTCTAAGGGGTCAAAAAATAGAATGGGAGCATGTGGTTCCAGCAAGTTGGTTCGTTACTATTGATGATGATAGCCTTAAACAAGCATATTATGAAGGTGATGATAAATGTGTAACTTCTGGTGGTGATGAATACAAAGGTCGCAAATGTGCAGAAAAGGTTTCAAAGATATTCAATTTGATGGAATCCGATCTTTATAATTTGGTACCTGTGATTGGAGCATTAAACGCTCTGAGGGTTAATAAACCATATTGTATAATAGAAGGTGAAGAAAGAGAATTCGGTGAAAACATCGATGTTGAAATTAATAAAAAATGTATTGAAATTCAAGAGAATAAGCGTGGAGATGTAGCTAGAATAATGTTGTATATGAATAAAAAATATGGAATTCAATTTCCAGATCATAATACCACTAAAGAAATGTTGTTACAATGGGCTGAAGATGATCCTGAAGATGATTGGGAAAAAGAGAAAAAAGATATTTTAAATAAAGTTTATGGAATGGAGTTCACTAATGATTAATAGTATATATTGTTTTTTTAAAGAGTTGATTGATTATATTTTTCCAAGCATCCAAACCAAAAATATTGAGAATATTGAGAATATTGAGAATATTGAGAATAGATCGAATAAAATAACCCCTATATTAAAGAGAAAAAGAAGAAATCCATTCCAAAAAATGTAAAATTGATGTAAAACCACAAAGGACTAAAATGCAAATAAAAGTAAAAGATGAGTTGGATAATATTAAAGTAAATGTTACTCATAGGGAATTAAAGATAATTCAAAAAGCTTTGCAAGTTTATAAAGTGCAAAAATTGAATGATGAATTGTGGGATAGAGATGAATGTTCGGTAAATAAACTAGACCGAATTAGAAATAAAATGGAAGAAAAAATGACTCAGGTTTTTAAGAAGATAAATGTATGGTAAAAGTTAAAAGATTTCATTTTGTTGTTAATTGTGATGGGAATGAAGATTCTTATATCTCTGATGAATTACACAAAGAATTAGAACATCGTGAAATCTATGAAGATAACATAGTTTCGATTCAAGAAAAAGAAACCGATGGTTTATTTAAAATTATTGTTTATTACAAGGAAAAAAATGACTAAATACAGAACACACCTCAATCTTGAAACGATTGATGTTTTTGATAGAGAAGAAAAAGTTCAGTTGAGTGGTTGGATTAATTCAATTAGAGATCATGGAGGAGTTTACTTCATTGATTTAAGAGATGAATCGGGATTAGTACAGTTAGTTGCAAATCCTTCATTAATGTCTGATGATGAATATGACAAATTTCATTCACTGAGAGATGAATTTGTTATAACTATTGAAGGTGAAATTCGAGATAGAGAAGATGGATTGGAAAACCCAAATCTCGAAACAGGTTCAATAGAAATCATAATTGATACTTTAGAAATTCTAAGCACTGCAAAAACATTACCTTTTCAACCTGGTGATGAAAGTGTGAATGGTGATTTAAGGTTGAAATACAGATACTTAGATTTAAGAGATCCTAAGATGAAAAGTAATCTAGTTAAAAGATCACAAGCCTTATCTCATTTGAGATCGATATTTTTAGTTAATGATTATACAGAAATCGAGACTCCCTTATTACTTAAGACATCTGAGGGTGGTGCAGAAGAAGTCTATGCTACATCAAAATTATTTCCAGGTAATTTTTATTCATTACCACAATCTCCACAAATGTATAAACAATTATTGATGATTGGTGGAATTGAAAAATATTATTCGGTTGCTAAATGTTTTCGAGCTGAGACTGCAAGGTCTGATAGAAGTATTGAGTTTACACAAATTGATTTAGAAAGAGCTTTTGTAGGTTCAGAAGAAATTATAAGTGATGCGACTGATTTACTTTTTCCTATTCTGACTATGAAAAAACATTTTGAAGAAATGAATAAAGATATTATGTCTATGACTGAATTTCTTTATTATGGTTGTGGTATAAATGGTGATATAGATACAGATAAAAAAATAATGATCCCTAGAATTACTTATGAAGAAGCCATGCAACATTTTGGTTCTGATAAACCCGATCTACGATTTAAAATGCCTTTGATTGATGTTAAGAAAGTATTTGAACATTCTGGTTTTGAAGTATTTTCAAAAATAGCTAAAGATGAAAAAAATGTTTTAAAAGCAATCATTGCTAAGAATGCTGATGAACCAACTAAATTATCCAAAAAGAAAATATCGGCTCTTGAAAAACATGTAAAACAGTTTGGTGCCAAAGGACTTGCATATTTTCAAATGAAAGAAGAAGGATTGAAAGGACCATTAACTAAATTTTTAACTGTTGAAGATTTGAAGAATATAGAAAAACAATGTAACTTAGAGGTAGGAGATATTATCTTTTTTGGTGCAGGTCCTAAACTTGAGACATTGAATTATATGGGGGAATTGAGATTAGAAATAGCGAACCAATTAAATCTCATTGACGAAAATAAAATAGCTCCGATTTGGATAACGCAATTTCCTATGTTTGAAGAAACGAGTAAAGGTATTAAAGCAATGCACCATCCGTTTACAGCACCGACAGATGAAAGTTGGCATGCTTTTGCTAAAAATGAAATAGACGAGATGCAATTACTTACGGATAGTTATGATATAGTTTTAAATGGTGTTGAACTTGGTGGTGGTTCTGTACGTATTCATGAGCCTTTGATGCAACAAAAGATATTTCAACTGATGAAATTGACATCTGAAGAAATTAAAAATAAATTCGGTTTCTTCACAGAAGCATTAAGTTATGGTACTCCACCTCATGCTGGATTAGCAATGGGACTTGAAAGAATTGTAATGTTTATTACCGATAGCGAAACTATAAGAGATGTAATAGCGTTTCCTAAAGCTCAAAGCGCTGTGTGCCCTATGACAGATTCTCCAAATGAATTAGAAAAAAACGATTTAAAAGATTTGGGTTTTAGAAACAGATCGGCTTAATTTTAAGCTTCCTGTTCTTTAATTTTCTTTTAAGAAAAAATCTTGTAGAATTACGACATAATTGATTAGGAGAAATAATGAATAAAATTTATATGACAAAGAGTATAACTATTTCTAAATCATTAGCAAGAGTTTATAATAAACATCCGGCTATCGCCGAATATGAATATCAAGAAGATACAAATAATTTAGTTTTAGTTAAAGTTATTGATTTTGATGAAAAAGAAACTAAAAAACATACTTTCGATGGTATTATTTATTGGGGCCCTATATCCCCAATCCCAAATGATAATCTTGAAAGGTTTGAAATTAAAATAGGTACACCTGGCGCTAGGGATTATAAAATATTTTCTAATTATGAGAAAGCGAAAGCTAGTAAATTACTTGAGTTAGAAGTTATTAAAATACATTTTGAAAATAAAATCGATGAATTGAGGGCATCGTTTAGAAGAAATTTTCCTAAAGATTTCGAAAAGCATTACGATACTTTTTTTGATGAGAATCCACAATACTTAATTTGAAATTAAGGTATTTTTTGATATAATTATTGTATAAGAAAAGGATAAATTATGTTAAACAATCTGAAGAAAAAAGAAAAAGAAACATTACTTAAACAAGGTGCTAAATTCTTACAAGATGATTTGAAATTTATAAATGAAAATAGGGATTTTAGAGATAACCCTTCTTTTAGAAATTTAGAAAAAGTGCTTGATGGGGAAATAGATTTTTTAGAAACGGTTAATTTTAGAGAATTATCAAAAATACAAAAAATATGGTATGAGAATTTGATTATCGCTAATGATATTTTATTACAAGCACCTTTTGAAATATTAAAAAAATTAAATGATAGATCAAAAAAATCTTATTTTGTGGGTGGTGTAAATCGGGATTGTATCGCTGATAAAGCTCCTAAAGATTTTGATGTAGTTACCGATCTTCCAGTTGATGAAATAAAAGATATTCTTTCTGAAATATGTACATTTAAAGATGTTGGAGAACATTTTCAAGTTGTTTTAGCAACTCATAAAAGAACAAAAGAAGATTTTGAGATAGCGCAATTTAGAAAAGATCTTGATCATAAAGGGCAGGGTGCTACTAATGTAGAAGTTGGAACTTTTGAAGATGATTGGCAAAGAAGAGATTTTACTATGAATGCGTTGTATTCAAATCCATTTATCGGTGAATATTTAGATCCCTCGGGATTTGGTGTAGAAGATGCTGTTGAAAAAAGAATAAGATTTGTAGGTAATGCAAAAGAAAGAATAGAAGAAGATTCTATAAGACTTTTAAGATGTCTTAAATTTCACAAGAAAGGATTTAAAATGACTTCGGGTACGTTGCGTTCGTTCAGACAACATTTCCCATTATTATTAAAATCACACCCTGAAAGAATCAGGGAGCATTTGGAATTACTGGTTGATCTTTAGATCATAATAATATTTTAAAATTAAAAAATAAGGAAATAAAATGAAAAAAATAATTTTAAGTCTGTTTCTTGTACTGTGTACATTAACATCATTAAATGCATCAACAAAGAAAGTATCGGAAGATAAAGTTACGTTATCTAAAAGTTCTTTTTTTAAAGGTGATAAACTCGTAACAGTTACGAGTGGTTCTAGTATTATTACAATTGCTGATAAAAGTTCTTTTTCTATATTCGACCAAACACCATCAGAGATAGAAACTGGGTTAAAGAAATTTATTTGTTCTGCACCAAAGATGAAATCGGTTATAGATGAGGGTTATCAAGCACACTATATTTTTATGTATATGGATGGAACTATCACTACCGTTGTAGATTCTTGTAATTAGTGAAAACTAATTACAAGATAGAAAGGATTTAATATCACTATAATAGATGCAACAAGAATTATCATCCAAAATTATATTGTGCTTTTGGATGAAGAATTTTTAAAAACACACAAAAAGAAAAAGTTAAAAATAATACTTCAATTACAGTCAATGTGTTATACAATTTTAAAACATACGGAAATAGATAATATGCTGATGACTGAAGATAAAGTGAGTCGGTGGTTAGGTTTTATTCAGGGCATAATGACTATTAATGGTTGGATTACTGTTGAACAAGAAAGAGAGACTACGAGACCATTATTTCATCAAGCGTATAAGGAACAAGGTGTGAAAAAACCTATATCCATAAAAGCAGAACTTAAACCCATTTTTCTTTCTAAAGAATATTTCATTACTCAAGATTTAATAAATTTTTCATCTTTAAAACGAAAGAAAAAAAGAAAAATAATCTTGAAAACTTTTAAAGATTTTAATACCGATTTAATCGATAGACTTAGTAAATTGGATTTTGATGTTTTGGAAAATGATGAAATGTTAGAAATCCAAGTTATAGGGTTACGATGATAACTCTTGAAGAACAGGAAGACATAGATGAGTGTACAAGATATTATGAAATGCTCGGAGCTGAATTAAGAGTTTGCAATATTTCACCTGAAACTAATGAAACCTATGATGAAATAAATCCTCATAGATTAGATGGCTATTTTAATCAGATTAATGTGGTGAATAATGATAGATTTTATGAATATTTTGAGATGATGAAAATTCATCTAATAGATAATCAACGAGATGGCGAACTATGGAAATTCAATATTTTAAATCATATGTCACTTTTAGATTTAATTATTGAAAAAACAATATCAATCCATTTAAAACGCGACTCTATTAAAATTAAAGGATTGATAATTAATTCATATCCTCATTTTTTTATCTGACATTGAGGTTACTAAAATGCGTAAAGAAGAACCAATCCATTTAATAATTGAAAATAACTTTAAAAGAAGATATAATAAAAACTTATCAATAAGTGACTATACAAAAATTCGAAGTCATGATAAAACTTTTAAATGTTATAGTAATGAATTTATTTTTGATGTTAATTTTAAAAACATATTAAATTTTGAATTGAGAACTAGACATTTTAATATTGATATATTAGCCGATAAAATTCATGAAACAATCCTATCATATGATTTAGAAGAATATGAGTATTGTATCGAACGATATAATGATTTAACTAAGCAAATTTTTAAAGAATTTAGGGAAACGATTACATTTCATATTGATTTAAAAGAATGTTTTTTTAATCCTGTTAAAAAACAATATAAAATTTTGCTTGAAACCGCAGATTACACAGTAGGAATTAAAAAGTTTGAATTTATTTATATTGGTGAACCATCTTTCTATAAATTTGGTACTTTACTAGAGGAAATTAAAAGAGAAAAAATTATTAAATGTAATGAATTGAAACAACCATCAGATTCGATATTTTTTCGGTCGATTAGAAAAGTGTTTTTAGATTTGAATTTGGTTCCTAATTTGATGAATGATAGAAATCTCTTAAAATTATTTTATCGACAACAACAAAATGATTATATTGTTAAAATAGAGATCAAAACTATTAAATGTGAATTAGAATATTCTTATGATGAAATCACCAACAATGATTTGAAAGAAAAATTATTTGAAAAGTATCCAGAGGTAATAGTATGAAATTGAATGTTTTTGATTTGTTTTTTATTCCGACTTATGGATTGATGTGTGTATTTTTATTGTATGTGTCGAGCTCTGTCTTAACATTTGGTGGTGTTTTACTGATTTTGGGTGCTTGGTTTATATACAAAGGTGAAGTATTTATAGCTACATTTATCTATATGGTTGCTGATGTAATGTGGGTGATTAATGCTTATAAATATAATGATTTTCAAGGTATGTTTTTTATACTGGTGGGAATGAGTCTAGGTATAGTAGCAACATTCAAAATGCAATTTGGTAAAATGTCTAAAAGTCTAAATAGATGAGAAAAGAGGAATTAGATTTTCTTCTTGAAAACCTGCCCGAAAAATATGATACGGCTATTGATACGGCTGATAATATAATCGAAACAAATAGTTTCATTGAGTTCTGGTTTGTCAAGAAATTAATCTATGAAATCCATGTGAAAGGTTCGAGCTACACAGGAGTTACCCATATCATTCCTAGAGGTAGTACATATTTTAATTTGTTTTACGTGATGAGAACTAAATTTAATTTGTGGGTTGAACGTTATAGAGATGAGATAGAAAAAGATTTTCCAGAACTTTTAATTTGAAGAAAATGTAAAATAATATAAAAAAGGTTAAAAATGATCCCATTGATGGAATACTTTAGTTCAGTACAAGGTGAAGGAAGAAGAGCAGGAAATGTATCGGTTTTCGTTAGATTAGGTGGATGTAATTTTTCTTGTTCAGGTTTTGGTGTTGAGTACGAAACTTTAGAAGGTGAAAAGAAACAAGGTTGTGATAGTTGGTATTCTGTTGATAAATCTTTTAGACATCAATGGGAATTAGTGGATTACAAAGATCTTATAGATAAAATTAATAGTGTGATAGTCCCAACACATTATAAAAAAGCTGATATTGTTATAACGGGTGGAGAACCTACTTTGTATTGGAAAGATAAAGATTTTCAAAAAGTATTAAGGTATTATTCATCTCGAGGACATCATATCACGATCGAAACTAATGCTAGTGTAGATATCGAAATAACTGATGATTACCAACGAGATATAGCTTTTTCAATGAGTGTTAAATTAGTTGTTAGTGGTGAGAAAGAACACAAAAGAATTAATATTGATAATATATCGAATATAGCAGCAAAAACTAAAGAAAGTTATTTGAAATTTGTTGTTAAAGACCAGAATGATATAGATGAAATATTAGAACTCATACAAAATATTCCGGATTTAATAGATATTTATTTAATGCCTTTGGGAGAAACCAGAGAAGCTTTAGAAAAAACAAGAATGTTTACTATTGAAGCAGCACACAAATATGGATTTATGTACTCAGACAGATTACATATAATTACTTGGGATGATAAAGCAGGAGTTTAAATGAAAAAAAAAGATTTAGAAATTATTTACATAGCGTCCGGGTTTGCTGCATCTTTTAGATTGGCAACCCCTTTTGAAGATTTTGAAAAAGAGATATCAAAACATTTGCCTCCGGCTTCTCAATTTTTAAAAGATAAATTAAGAGGCAATATTTCCATAGCTGCACTGTTCAATGCTTTTACTGAAGAACCATATGCTAGAAGAGTCCAAGATAGTGGTACCGATTTTAAATCGACTTTTCCTGATGGAATGTATGCTGATTCTGGTGGGTTGCAAGTTTTAACAAGGGGTAAAGTAGTTGATAAGAAAACTAAAAAGAAGATTTATGATACTCAGGCAAAGTATTCTGATTACGCAATGAGCTTCGATGAAATGCCTTTTAAAATGGTTGATGGACAAAAAATTTATTTACCTAATACTGTTGGTGATTGTGGATCGAAAGCAGGAAAAAATCTTAAAGAACAAATAAGTCATTTTAATAATTTGAAAACTGATACCAAAATTATTCCTATTGTTCAAGGGTTAGGTTTAAAAGATATGAAAAAATATACTTTAAACATGCTTGATGAATTAGATGATGATGAACTAGAAAAATTAGAATGTCTGGCAGTAGGTGGAGTACAAAGTGAGTTTGAATTATTAGAAAGAGGCACAAATATTTATCGTGTAAAAGGTATTCCTAAAAAAGTAAAATCTCATTTTCATATTTTAGGTGTGACGGGATTTAGAAAACTTATTCCTGTATTGATAGGAATTAGAAATGGGCTTCTTCCAGGTATCAAAAAATTATCTTTTGATAGTACAACCTTTACAAAGTCTTATCTGTTAGGAAGCATCCAACCAACATTAAAAGAAATGAAATCAGGAATAAAGAAACGAAGTCTTGGAAGAAAAAGAGATACATTCGTTGAAGATTACTACCAAGAAATTTTTGATTTTTGGAAAGATAATCCTGATAATATTTTTGAAGATGCTGAAGACATGATTCAACATAGTTCATTTCACGGTCAATACAATAATCCTGATAAAGCAGATTTACCAGAAACTAAACGATTTACTACTGGCGCTCAACAATATAAAAACTTGGGAATTGAGCATGGTGTTAAAACTATTGTTCAAAAGTACGCTTATGTTTATTATAATACTTTTAAATTTATGGAAATTTTAGAAGGATATTTAGAAGGTGAATTAGAGTTATTGGATTTTATGGATGGTTATAAACAATTAGGTTTATTACAAGCATTAGAAAAAATTGATAATTTAGAAGATTATGATATCTGGTTCGAATCTGTTAGGCAGAGTACTAAGGTTGATAAACCAGCAGCACAAGATGATGTCGAAACCACTAGCTTACTATTTTAGAGAGGAATATATATGTCTGTTAAGATCAAAAAAATAAACGGTATTGAATTAGATTATGTTTCGGGATCTTTTATAAATTTTATGAAACTTTTGAATAAAGATAAAGATTTACAAAAGAAAGATATTGAAAATACTAAGAGAATGTTAACACATATTGAAACTAAACTTAAAGGTTATTTTACATTTAGTACCTTATTTAATGCTTATCAAGAAGAGAAAGGTGGCCAAACCCTTCAAGAAAATGACGGTTTAGGACATGATAAAATTTATGCTGATTCTGGAGGTCTTCAAGTAGTTTCAACTGGTAAGGTAATTAATGATGAAGTTAAAAAAAAGGTTTATACTACTCAAGCGAAATATTCAGATTTTGCAATGACTTTTGATGAGATGCCTTTGAAATTAGTGGAAAGTATTGCAACGGATTCGGCGATTGGAGATGCAGGAAGAGTTTATATTAAAGAGTTAATTCCTATTACTGCTAAACAATCAGCCGAACACATTCAGACTCAAATAGATTTGTTTAAAGAATTAGAGAGTTCAACAAAAATTTTGCCTATTTTACACGGTTACAGTGCAGACACATTTATCGAATACGCTGTTAATCTATTAAATAGCTTAGAGGGAATAGATGATAAAATTCAAGGGATTGCTATTGCTTCTTTGAATGGTCATTCAGATAACAAAGTAGGTATTATGAAAATGTTTGATTTCATTCCTAAGATTTTAAACACCAGTAAAATCAATAATGAATATTTACAACATATTCACTTGTTGGGTGTCGCTTTACCTCAACGATTAATACCTGTTTTGATGATGATCAAGAAAGGTATGCTACCTATTAAAAAATTATCATTTGATAGCACAGCTATTATGAGGGGAATGATTTTCGGTAAAGCTTATAAAAATGCAGATGAATATAAAAATCCCAGAAATTATAAAAGAGGTATAAGTCTTAAGAAGTACAATAATAAACAGTTTCCAAATATTGCTCAATTGTATCAAAACATTCATAATTTATTCAAAGATTTTGAAGGATACGAATTTGAATCTTGGGAAGATTTAGCAAAACATTCTCCAAATAACGGGGTTTCTCTAACTCCTTCTAAACAGTTTGAAAAATTTGGTATGGAGTATGAACGAAAGTTTTTAGCTCAAGGTAGGTATGCAGTACTTTATAATAATTGGGCTTATTTAAATACTCTTGAAGCTTATTTAGATGATAAATTAACTGTCCAAGATATTTTTGGAAACAACGAATCGATTTCACAAATTTTTAATTCTTTTGAAGAAGCAAAAACTCTTGAAGAATTCGACGAATTGTGTGATTGGTTCTACAATTCTGCTTCAAAAGGACGAACGGATTTAAGAATTAATTCATGTGAAACTTTAAAAGAATTTGAAGAAAAATATTTGAAAAAGCAACCTTGTCTTCATGATGCTTTGGGTATAGAAAAAGATTTGACTATTGTCAATGAAGAATTTCGAAAGCCTTGGTTGAAGACATCTTTACAAAAACTTAATGATGTGGAATATTCAGATGATGACAATCCAGTCAATGCTCTGTTTTGAAGGATGATAATGCGACTTAGTGATGTGAATGATGTAGCTATTTTGGAAACCTTCACAATTCGAAACAAATCTTATAATCGAATTTCAAGAAATGAAGTATTGAGAATTTTTGAAAATTTTGATTTTCGAGATGAAACAAGAAAAGAGCAATCGATTAAATTTTTGAAAAAGACGAAATCTCTTACAGGTTGGTTGGTTGGTGATTATCTCCTTTTTCGATTATATGATAAATTCTACCATCAATGGCATTTTTTAAATTTAGAATATTTGGATATAGATGATGTTTTAAATCAAGGTATCGAAAGCCTTAGTCTATTAAACGACATTTTCAATATCATTTATCAAGAAAGTGAAAGAAACAAAGAAACAAGACAATTAATTCCTGCCCCAGATTTGAGAAGATTAAAACTTTATGAAAAAATAATTAAAAAAGTCTTGAAGAAATATAAATTGCCTTACAAATGTGAAGTAGTCGAACAAGGTTTTGTACTTGAACCTATTTTGATGAAAGGTAGTCTATTCAATCTTAACGAGATGGCTTTGATTCTTGATGATATGTGAATACTCCCTAAATATTCTCAAAGACAGAATTAAGCCTGATGATTTAAAACTGTACGAAGGAAAAAATATTTTCTATTTGACAGATTCAAAAAATAATTATTTAGGTCATTTAGAATATGTTAAATTTGATTTAAAAAATTCAATCAGGGTAGTCAGTGCATATTCTAAATTCAGGGGCTTCTACAAATTAGTTTTTCAATTGATCTTAACCGAAACAAAAATTGATTATATTTTTGGGGATTTACAAACAAACAAAAAATACAATAAAATCTTGGAAAAAGATTATAAGCTATACAGGGTATGGTGTCATTTTTAATAATGCAACAAAAACTTTAGAAAAATTCGACAATAAAAAACTATCAGAGTACTCAGAGTACTGGTCGAAAGATGGAATTGGAAGTCAAAGATATTTAATCGGAATCGGAAAAAAGCAATTCAAATCGATATTTGAAGAGATTGATTTAAGATGTGAACAGATCGAACCTAAAAGAAGTAATTTTAGAAAGGATTGTTAACTTACGCTTACTTTTAGATGATGAAGAAAGTGATGAGTTGATCGAATTGTTAGATAATTGAATCTAACAATTTCGATCTTTTATAAAGATTATTTTTTGGTGTATTCTACCATTATTTTGAAAGTTTCATATTGTCTGTGATTTGTTGCTGCTCTGAAAACAATGTTGTTGAATTCTTCAACTTTACCAACCACTTTTCTACCCCATTTTCTAATTTCTTTTTTTGGTCCAATAGCTTGAAAAGTAGTCAAATAATTTTGATTGAAAATTTGTATTCCACTATCCGTTCTATGTGTTTCAATTTTTAGATCTGTAGCTATTTCTAAGTCTTTTATACTCCCGACAATATAATATAAGTCTTTTTTAATCCCACCATTCATAAAAAATATAAATACTTTCCTAAAAACTGGTTTACCCATCCAAGTTTTATTAGTTAAAGTCTCAACAGTTGAGTATTTATCCACGTAGAATGGAGTTCTATTACCCATTGTATCTTCATAACTTCCTTCTTTGAATTCTCTTGTTT
>Ga0256827_10000611_pt1 | contig 22481 bp, 43 predicted proteins | sample CV84metaG_FD_185977 | JGI IMG/M metagenome (GOLD analysis project Ga0256827, IMG submission 185977) | Hydrothermal vent microbial communities from East Pacific Rise, Pacific Ocean - CV84 | ecosystem: Environmental > Aquatic > Marine > Hydrothermal vents | place: Pacific Ocean: East Pacific Rise... | reverse complement strand
CAGTGATACTCTGAAGATGCCCTGACCTCCCGTCTAAGCTTTCCTAAAGCTAGCTTACTGATACGTTGTATTTCTTTCTTTTGCTCTGAAGTTATCACCAACCCACACACATGTACCGTACCCGTCCTAGAAGTAACTACACGATTATGGGTTTGGCCGTATAATATTTTTTTACTCATTACTCCTCCTTATAATCCTGTACCGCTTCTCTTACCAACCAGTGTTCATCATTCGCAAGTTGTTCGTGGTACTTATCGGATGCAGTGGCTACAATGGCTCTTACCACACTATCTCCATCATCTTTAAGTACATCGTGATGTGTCGTGGAAGCTTTAGCTACAACTTTTCTTACCTGCCACGCCCCGTCAACCGCAAGTTGTTCGTGATGTTTGGTTGAAGCTAGAGCTACAACGAATCTTACCTGCCACGCCTCATCAGTCACGAACTGCTCGTGATACTTCGTGGAAGCTTTAGCTACTACTTCTCTTACCTGCCACACCGCATCAGTAGCGAGTTGTTCGTGATACGTCGTAGATGTCCTAGCTACGGCGGCTCTTACCATCCAGTGCTCATCATTCACAAGCTGTTCATGGTACTTCGTGGATGCTCTAGCTACAATGAATCTTACTCTCCAACTCTTATCAGTCAAAAACTGCGCGTGGTACTTCGAGGTTTCGCCAGCTACAGGGACTCTTACCGCCCAGTGCTCATCATCTTTAAGAATATGGTGGTAAGTCGTGGAAGCTTTAGCTACATTTATTCTTACACGTGTATGTTTACTGGTTATAAGATACTTATGATATTTATAATCTCTCCCCACCAAAGTAACTAATTCGGACACGCTTTTTGTTTTTATAAAAGCCAGTGCTTTTCTGTCTACAAACTCACCCCCTACCCGTACTCCCGACAAAGGAGTAACTACACGATTATGGGTTTGGCCATATAATGTTTTCTTGCTCATTACTCCTCCTTATAATTTTCTACTGCTTCTCGCACATCTGTGTCCACATCATCTTTAAGAATATCGTGGTACTTCGTAGAGGCTTTAGCTACAGCTAATCTTACCCACCAGTTCGTATCATCTTTAAGAATATGGTGGTACGTCGTGGAAGCGTTAGCTACTACTTCTCTTACCTGCCACCACACATCAGTAGCGAGTTGTTCGTGGTACATATCAGACATATAGGCCACAGCGGCTCTTACCGCCCAGTGCTCATCATCTTTAAGAATATGGTGGTAAGTCGTGGAGGCCCTAGCTACAGCGGATCTTACACGCGTATATTTACTGGTTGCAAGACACTTGTGGTATTTATCATCTTGCTCCACCAAATTAACTAATTCGGACACGTCTTTGGTTTTGATAAAAGCCAGTGCTTCTCTGTCTGCAAACTCACCCCCTACCCGTACTCCGGATAAAGGAGTAACTACGCGCGTATGGGCTTGGCCATATAATGTTTTCTTGCTCATTACTCCTCCTTTGTCTGTTGGTTGCCTAGAGGCTGCTGGATTTCACAAACTGCACATACTCGCGCTTGTTTAATGTAATCTTCCTACCCTCTGGTGTTGTGAGTATGTACTTACCGTCGGGATTCCACTCGCCTAATAGTGACGTTATGTGTCCACACCTATGTGCTACATTCGGAGCGCGTTTACTCGTCACAAAGGTATCCCCCACATAAGTACCCAACTGTAGTACCTCGTCTGGTTTGCCTATAAGAACATCTTGTCCTCTTGTAAAGATATCGTGCCGGTTCAACCACTCCGTCGCAGGAATAACAGAATCTGATTGCTTCACAGAAGCGCAGTTTTCTATTGTACCGTTGTGGAAGTAATAACAAACCCCACCTGCCTCCCAGCCAGTCGCACGTTCGTAGGAAAGAGTATCCTTGCGGGATAGTCCTAGTCTTGCGGCCTGTTGACATACCGCGCACGCTAACTCATACGTGGAGCACATTACACATTCATCTAACGTTAGCTTAATTTTATCTATCATTTGTTTCTCCGTTTCTTGTGTTTTCGTCTGCGCATGCCTCCGCCTTTCCTTCGGCCTCGATAGTATCTAATGCACGCGCGGCATGTTTAAATATTATCTTCTCTTCTTCTGTTGGAATACTCACTTCATGCCATCCGTGTAAGTATATCAGAAGTAAGTTCTCATAGGTGGGGTGCGTTCCGTTGTCAGCTACCCATTTACCTATTGCATTACTCAGGTAAATAACACCCATACCCACTGAGGGTGCTTCATTATATCTTTCTATAAGCTGGTGGTACTCTGTACCGATTATACGGTTAACCTCTTTAACCAAACTCTTGGATATGAGTCGTGGTCCTTTGTAATATGGGTGCTTTATGTTCTGCTCCTTCAAGGTAGTCGCTGCAATTTTAAACGCCTCCATCACCTTAAATAGGTCAGCTGGTTTACTTAGTTCGTTCATTACTCCTCCTTATAATTTTTTACTGTGTTTCTTACTCGTAGATCCTCGTCGTCTTTAAGAATATGGTGGTACATAGTGGATGCTTCAGCTACAGCGTTTCTTACTCGTAGATCCGCGTCGCCCACAAGCTGTTCGTGGTACGTGTTGGATGTTTTAGCCACCTCTTTTCTTACCAGCCAGTGTTCATCATTCACAAGTTGTGCGTGGTACTTTGTGGAAGCGCTAGCTACGGCAGCTCTTACCACACCGTCTTCATCATCTTTAAGTTGCTTGTGGCACTTCGTAGATGTCCTAGCTACAGCGGCTCTTACCACCCAATCCTCATCATCTTTAAGTACATCGTGATGTGTCGAGGATGTTTCAGCTACAGCGACTCTTACCGTCCAATACGGGTCATTCACTAACAGATCGTGGTATTTAGTAGACGCTCTAGCTATTGCTCTTCTTACCGCTCTATGCGTGTCGGTCAAAAGTTGCTCGTGATACTTCGTGGAAGCTTCAGCTACAGCAGCTCTTACCGCCCAGTCCGCATCAGTAGCGAGCTGTGTGTGGTAAGTCGCAGACGCTCTAACGACAGCTATCCGTACCTTGCAATATTCACTATCCTTTAAAACCCAATGGTGTTCGGGCGACCGTGCTGCTTCCTTAATAAGGTCTTCCTCCGACAGTGTACGTAAACGCATAAGCGCCTCCGCCTGTTTCGTCGTTACTGACCGCCCACGCACATACACTGTACCCACCTTAGAAGTAACTACGCGCGTATGGGCTTGGCCATATAATGTTTTCTTGCTCATATTTACTCCTTGTTAAGTTGTATTTGTTCGGTATAATAGAACCACGTTCACATCGTGTGAACGTGTACTAAGGTATTAGTTTAGCAAACAACTCCTCTAATGTTTCTTCTGGCATAAACGCAAGTCTGAAAAACAATACTCCCTGCTCCTGCTTTAGAAGTGTACCATCTCCGTAATGTTTTGATGCTTCCATATTATGCGACTCAACCGCGTGTTTACTTGCTTTCATTATTTGATCTATAAGAAAGCTCTTTCTTTTACAGTCCGTTTCACTTGCCATTCTCTACCGCCTTGTTAAGTTGTGTTTACACCTCGTACTCAAAAAAATACTCAATAGTTTCATGTACCACTATCAAATGCTTTTCTGTTTTTAGATAACTGAATGGGTTCCGTGCTTGTAGGTCTAACAGTTTATATATATGTGGGTAATGGTAACACACCAAACTATTGATGTGTTGCCTGTCCGCCACTCGTGTGTCTGCCAGCCACTCCTTTACCGTGTCGCTTGGTAAATTAACACGACTACCTACAAACTTAAATACCCGCACATCCTGCGGGGTTCTCATTCGCCAAATGCCCACACCACAAGTGCTGCTATAATCATAATCGCAGCCGCTACACTCTGTACTGTAGTCCACGCTGCGTCAGGGTCGCTCACAAGTACGCGTGCTGGCATGCGCATAAAACCTATACCGGCTATCATAACCAACACCGCACACGTGTAGGTCCCCGCCCGAATGATTTTTTTAATGATTTTTTTCATTACGTCGCAACTCCTTCAGTCCTCTTAACATACGTCTGATTTGGACAATACTATTTAGTGTGATTGCCACACCCGCAAGCGCTAATGCGCTAAGTGATTTAAAACCTGCACCCGGGGGTGGGTGTCTAAACAGGTAAACCACCGCCCATATCCCACCTAGTGTTGTCAGTGCTATTGCTATAGTAATCAGCTCTCCTATAATATAAAGTCTACTTTTTTTCATAACTTCTCCTTTAATAGATAAACTTGCGCCCGCACGCCACACACTCATCCTCACACAGTATAAACGTGCCATTAGACTTGAGTGTGGTATGTGGGCAATCTGCTACCTGCTTAGCTTTAACTAACGCAGTATGGCGTGTTGCCAACTCGGCTTCCATTCCGGCTTTAAAACTTTCGTAACGCCGCTTTGCTTTTCTGTACTCCGCTTTGTCTGCTTTCCTGCAGTGTTCCATAAACTCATTTTCCACAGTCCTTCTCCATGCGCTTAAGCGCTCGTAACGAACGAATACCAAACAGCTTTGTTTTAAAGCTAGTTTTCCAGCTAAATATCATCCGTTTGTATGTGTTTCTATAGAGTGCCGACAGTGCTTTCATATCTACTGTTATTCCAGATTCTAATCTCATTGCGTCTCCTTTACCTTATAGGTGATTTGTTTCGTAGATGTACCTCAGGGTATCCTGCGTGCAATACCTCTGTAATATACCGTTTATCCTCTAACCGCAACCAAACATATTTGTTTACTTGTAACGATTTATGACCGCAGTTGTTTATTATACGCTGCCGTAACCGTGTAGCTGCTTTACGTACTGTCTGTGGTAGGTCTGCCGTTTTACTCGCCCACAGCTTACGTGGTTTCAGCACACCTGCTGCGCTCAACTCGAAGTCGTTTAACAACTCCATGCGCTTCGTTGTTGTAGCCGATCTACAGATGCCATTAAACCATCTAAACACCTTGTAGTTCATCCGCGCGTTTATTAGTACGGTTCGTCCGTTAAACAGGTATGTGTTATAAAAGTCTAACGACACCCCTGCGTCTCGTAGCGTTTGAAACATAGTTGGTTTACAAACAAGCTCAATTGAAGCACCTTGTTGACTAAACGTTACGTCATTAAATACAATGTCTGCCGGTTTCCACTCTGCGGCGAATAACGTCTCTATACTTTCTATCTCTTTCTCTGTGAATTTCATGACTCTCCTTTTAATGGTTTTAGTTGGCGAGAAATTGCTAGCAGCACATTCCTATAACTGAGCGTCTCTTCTTTAAGTACTTCCGACAGCTCTCTGAAATATTTGTCTGTCTTTAGCATTACTTCGTTGCTGTATGTGTCCAACGCAAGCGTATAGTCTGTATTTGGTGTGCTAGTTAGTCGTATAAAACTTTCTATCCTGTAGTTACCCCAGAATATATACTCTTCTATGTAGGCACTAGCTTCTAGTCCTACACTGGCCGCTACCACAACGTCTTTCGCAAATGTTGGGTTCGGACGTATAATACAATACTTACCCAAACTAACTCCTGCTTTGAAGTACGCAAAACGCCCAAACACGCAATTGTGTCGCACGTCTGTTTTATTACCCAACACAGTCTGCGTACCAAATACACAGTGGGGGTATATGGTGGAAGCTCCTCCTATTTTACACGAATCACCTACACGGGCTCCCTGGAATATTGTAGACTTTCTTCCAATTTTACTGTGGCTGCCTATAGCGCACGACGTCATAAACACCGCACCCTTGCGGACTATACAGTGTTTACCCAATGTACACCCTTGCTCGAACAAGCTGTCTACACCAAAGGTTGATCTATCGGCGAATTCTGAACCTCCTGAGAAGCTGAAAACCCTGTTATACTTAGCCCAATTTGTTCTCGCATACACACCCGTTGGTACAATAGTAGCTCCCCTTTCGTCTGTTGCTTTCCAGCTCTTGGCTAGTTCTGTTGTTACTTTTATTATTTTACGCATAATTTCTCCTTATAATTTTCTACTGCTTCTCGCACATCTGTGTCCACATCATCTTTAAGAATATCGTGGTACTTCGTGGAGGCTTTAGCTATAGCTAATCTTACCTCCCATCGTTTGTCCTTCACGAGCACGGCGTGGTACTTCGTAGAGGCTTTAGCCACAGCTTCTCTTACCAGTCGATGTTTGTCAACCGCAAGCTGCGCGTGGTACGTTGGGTTAGCTTTAGCTACGGTGGCTCTTACGAGCCAGCTCGAATCACCCATAAGTTGCTCGTGATACTTCGTGGAGGCGTTAGCTACAGCTAATCTTACATCCTCGTCTTCATCGTCTTTTAATTGTTCATGGTACTTATCAGATTTGTTAGCCACAGCTGCTCTTATCGACCAATGCTCATCATTCACGAGTTGTTCGTGATACGTCGTGGATGCTCTAGCTACAATGAATCTTACTCTCCAATCCTCATCATCCTTAAGGGTGATGTGGTGCGTTAGTGAAGCCTTAGCTACAGCCCTTCTTACCTCCCAGTCCACATCATTCACTAGTTGTTCGTGATACATATCAGACACTTTAGCTACAACTAATCTTACCCCTATATGCCTGCTATCCTTAAAAACCCAGTGGTAGTCCGGGTATAGCTGTTCTATTGCCTTTAAGCTCTCTTCTTCACACATCATTTGGATTTTAGCGATTATTCCTGCCTGTCCGCGAGTAACTGTACGCCCTCCAATACGAACACCGGCTGGCTGAGTAACTACACGCGTATGGGCTTGTCCATACAACGTTTTTTTGTTCATTACGCCTCCTTATAATTTTTTACTATGTCTTTTAGCCACCAGTTCGTATCGGTGTTAGGAATCTGTGGTACTTCGTGTGGGTCTTCAGTTAGTGGTTGATGCTTCAGAGATACATACGATACAGCCGCCCTTACTATGTACTCTACATCGTCCACAAGTTGCTCATGGTACTTCGTAGTTTCTTTAGCTACAACTAATCGTACCTGCCACGCCTCGTCAGTCGCGAATTGCTCGTGGTACTTTGTGGATGCCTCAGCTACAACTAATCTTACCTCCCAGTCCATATCATCCTTAAGAATATCGTGGTACGTCGTGGAGGCTTTAGCTACAGCGGCTCTTACGCGCCAGCTCAAATCACACATAAGTTGCTCGTGGTACTTCGTGGATGTTTTAGCTACAACTAATCGTACAGCCTCGTCTTCATCGTCTTCTAATTGTTCGTGGTAAGTCATAGATGCCTTAGCTACAGCTTCTCTTACCGCCCAATTCACATCACTCACAAGAATATCGTGATACGTCGTGGAAGCTCTAGCTGCAACTAATCTTACCTGCCACGCCTCATCAGTCACTAATTGCTTGTGGTACTTTGTGGAGGCCTCAGTTACAGCTAATCTTACCCTCCAGTCCGCATCGTCTTTAAGTATACCGTGGTACTTCGTGGAGGCGTGAGCTACAGCTAATCTTACCTTCCAGGACTTATCGTCCTTAAAAACCCAGTGATAATTAAGTAAATGTTCTATTTCTTTTAAGCCATCCTCTTGGTCCATCGCTTTAATTTTAGCGATCACTTCCGCCTGCTCTTTAGTCACTATCCGCCCTCCAATACGAACACCGGAGGACTGAGTAACTACACGCGTAGGGGTTTGACCGTATAACGTTTTCTTTTTCATTACTCCTCCTCGCTACTAATACTGCCCTATGTGATAGGGCCGTTTGTGTCTGACTTACCGCACGCAGAGAGCGGACGAATCCTATCTTTGTAATAAAACTCCATGCGTACTCCCCACTCTTTTGTCTGCGCCAGATTTATAGAAACAGGCTCGCCTATGCTCCTTACTAACTCCTTACCTAGTTCTGATAACATAACGAAGCAAAGTAACACCTCGCCATTAACATGGTGGGGTCCAAAATCCTTGGTTAGTTTCTTGTCTGTGTAATCTGTCGTCAATAAGTACCAGTCGTTCCCGGGGCTCTCTGCAGAAAACCCAATAGGTTCCCTGATTAAGGCTCTAAAGTTTACATTTGGTAGGTATAATTTAGAGCCTCTCTCTAGCCATGTGCTTGTGATTATATGTTTCATAAATACCCCTAATATAATTTATTTGTTAGGTCTGTTATAACACCAAGCATCCCGCCAAGTTCATTGGTTGCTTGGACTCCCAGTGCTATTAACTCATGCTCTAATTTATCCAGTGGTTTTCTTATATCTGCTATTAACTTTTTCTTTTGTTCCGTTGTTATACCAACAGCCTCTGTTATACATTTGTTTATCTCTTTTCTGTAATTCATTTTTTACTCCTTTATGAGGTGTACATATTGGATCAACGTGTCGATAAAAACGCAATTTATCGACACGTTCTGCCATTAAAGCTCCTTCTTCACGCTTATAGAACCTGCATCACTGTGTAGTAGATCAAACGCAACACCACACCGGGTGCAATACCTTGGTATTATGGTTAACGATGTCCACGTCTCTTTATCACACGTGCAACACGCCCACACTTTATACGCTCCTACCTCTTTCCGTATACTTACTGCTTCTCCTGCCATCCTGATCTCCTGTTGTTAAAGTCCCACCATAACATAGGCGTCACGTAACGCCATTAACGCGGTCTGTCCTTTCCCTACAGTCCTTAACTTAGGGTCTGTACTATGGTGTGCCACAACCTCCCAACCTACACTTTTATCCCCACCACCCTCATCATACTCCACACACCGCAAATCATCTGTGGCTGTGTTAAGTATTGAAAGTAACTGTTCATACTCGTTTATTTCCTGCTTTCGCTTTACGTTTAGTTCGGCGATAAGCGTACGTGTAAACTTGTACACCTCGCCTAACTCAACCGGGTCTAGTTTGTCTATATCTTGGTGTAACCATTTTCGTATTAAGTTCTTTTCGTTATCTTTTGCCATTTTAACTCTCCTATTTTAAAACCCACGATACTGGGCCTCTCTTCCGTTTGGTGCGTCGTGAAATGCGTGGTCCATACATACAGCCCACTTCTCTACGGTGGCAGCTCCGGAATGATATAATATATGCAACATACCAGTGGCTTTATTGACACACCCTGGCTCCGCACACTCGATACTACTCCCATCTTCCCCGTGTCTTTGCTTGAATACTTCCCAGCGTTCGTCCAAACGTTTGCTGGTTTGTTCCCAGTTATTCCTCCCACGTGTACATCCTGCTGTGTGGAAGAAGCAGTGCAGCTCCTCTGCAAGGTAATGCTCGCTGCACTCAATGCAATTGGGGAAAAACTTGTAGTCCATTACGAACTTCATTTGCTTTTCTATGTCGCTGCTCATACCTAATCAGCCGCTAGCTGCTCCGTCTCTATCAGCTGCTCTTTCAGTAGGTCTATCTTTCCTTGCTTGTACGCTAAATCCAGCGCAATTGATGCTAGTAACCGGCACTCTACAGGCAGATCTGCCTGTAACTCGGTTTTTATTTTTTGTAAGTCCATATCGTTCTCCTTGCTTTTATCGTAACTCTACGGTGCAGTGCACCCCATATACTATAGGGTTCTCACATACTTCACAAATATGCTCTTCTGTCGTTGAGCAATCCTCTGGCCAGTGTTCTTTGGGTATTTCGTTTTCTGCTCCGCAATTTGGGCATTCTAGTTTCATTTTTCTCTCCTTTTAGTTTCTCGTAATATTTCTCGTGCTTTTGCTCCTGCTGCACTCGAAACTGTAACGCACGGATCCTTTAAAAGTTCCGCATTATATTTATCCGATATTCTTGCTACTTTTCGTCGTACGGCTGCAATTTTATCCTGCCTGAGTTTCTCATGGTACTTGGTAGAACTCTTTGCCACAATCTCACGTACTTCCCACGCCTTATCGTGTTGTAAGATCTCATGGTACTTCGTAGATGCTTCAGCTACACACACGCGTACGTGTGTAGACTCGTCAGTAATAAACTGCCCGTGGTACTTGTCTGAGTAAGAAGCTACCACCCTACGGACACTCCATGCCGTGTCATCTTTAAGTTGTGCGTGGTATTTATCCGAATACGCCGCCACCTCACAACGCACACACCAATCCCTGTCAGCCACAAGTTGTTCGTGGTATTTATCCGATGTAGCTGCAACCGCCCCCCTAACATCTGGAATACGATCTTTACATAACTCAGCATGGTACTTAGTTGAGCACCGCGCTACTGCAACCCGAACAGCCCAGGTTGAATCGTATCTTAATTGTCTGTGGTATTTGGTGGATGCCCTTGCAACAACCTCTCGTACTTTATGATCCCCATCGTGTCTGTACTCGTTATGGTACTTAGTGGAAAACTTAGCAATGACCAGCCGTATTTCTGCGTCTGTGGCGTTCTTAAAGAACTCATGCTCTTTGCTTGATGTCTTCACTACTGCTAAGCGCACACTCCTCTCCGTATCATACTTAAGGTATTTGTGATACATACTGGAGGCACACGCTACAACACAACGTATCTCGGTATCGAGATCAGTAGCGAGCTGCTCGTGATATTTGGTTGAGTGTTTTGCGACAACCCAACGCACATTACACGAATCGTCGTTCACATACACGTCGTGGTATTTATCCGAATACTCCGCTATATAACGTCTAATGTGTTGGTTACTATCCAATTTTAACTGTTCGTGATACATATCGGAATCCTGCGCTACCTTTAGCCGTACGTTCCAAGCAGGATCATGTACAAACTGCGCGTGGTACTCCGTAGTAATTCTCGCTACAGCCAACCGTACTTCCGAGTACCTGCTGTCTTTTAGGTACCACCAGAAGTCCTTTAAATTACACACTGACCCAGCTAATACATCTATAGGCATCCTCTTTAAGGAAGCTAACACACATTTTTGCGAGGTGGTCAGCGTTAGACCTGCCACACGCACTCCTGTACGTGGTGTGACTGTTCTTACTTGTTTTGCTCCGTATAAAGTTTGCTTACTCATAATTATTCCTTTTTATACTCCTGTCGATAAATGCGCTCCACCACGTCTGCCGGATAATAAGATACTGCTGAGCCTACTAAAAAATAATAGCGCTCGCCCTGGAAGAGTTGCACTCCTGCTACCTTCCCTATACTTAGTTTTGTGTCTAGCGGGACCATGACCATGGCGCACATAATGGAACCTCCACCGCCTCGTCTACCTCCATACGTAGTGCTAGCCCGTCGGCGTCTACACACACTAGGCGTAACTTACCATCCTCAGTATCGTACTCTATGATACGGCCCATGCACAATTTACACTTACAAGATTCTACGGTCATTCCTATCGGGAACTTCCGCATAACCTCACGCATCTGTGTTAACATTTCGTTCTGTTGTGCCTCATATGTGGCTACAATATCTACCGCTTTTTCATATTCTTTCTTTGTTATCATAATTCCTCCTGTAATACGCAAGACCAACGACCTACTGCGTCTCCTTTTTTAAACTCTTCTGCTGTTATGTCCGTCCAGTTAAACCTAACTCCTTCTCTTGTTAATAACTCCTGTACATTATCCATGATATCTTCTACCACCAAATGTACTGTGTCCGCCGCCCACGTTCCGCTCGCCTTAGCCGGATCTATAAGTACATCACGTATAAGTTTAATGTTAGGCTCCTTAACGTGCTCGCGGTTCCGCGCTACACGTCTTACTGAAATATCCCTATCATATTTTAAACTCTTGTGATACTCGTCCGAGAACCTTGCTACAGCCAGGCGTACACGCCAACTCGCATCGTCCTTTAGAAAACAATTGTACTTATCCGAGCATTTAGCTACAGCTTCTCGCACGGTCCAGTGTGTGTCGGTGTACAGTGTGTCATGTTGTTTATCGGATTTCATAGCCAGCACCTCTCGTACATACGAATGGCAATCCGTCAAAAGGTACTCATCGTATTCGTCTGAATCCTCCGCAACAACTGCACGCACCATATGGTGCTCATCGTCCTTAAACTGTGCGTGGTACTTCGTGGAGGCTTGAGCTACAATCCTACGCACTGAATACTCTGCATCATCTTTGAGTTGTTCATGGTACGTGTCAGACGCGGCGGCCACTTTAGCCCGCACCATCCAGTACACATCATCCTTTAAATATTCATGATACTCCGTGGACCTACAGGCCACTGCATAACGGACACTCTGAAACTCGCTACTACACAACACCCAATGGTATTTATTAGATGTTTGCGCTATTTTTACCAACTCGTTCTCAGAGGTGTAGTGTAAACTTGCAAAAAACCTAGCTTGCTCTGCCGTTATTACCCGCCCATCTAATCGCACCCCGTCGGTACGGGTAACAACTCTTCTTTGCTTGCTTCCGTATAAAGTTTGCTTACTCATACATCTCCTTATAAATTTAAAACACAATACCAAGTTCCTGCAAGTGGATTACAATTCGAAGATATTTGTACCGCCTCACGATCAAAATATTTCCCATTTACATCCAAGAACGTATATACGGCCTCCTTTATATCGTTTCTACTTACAACCCTAGAAGTGTACCACGTGCCCTCAGCCAAACCCTCTACGTGGTCTTCATGGCTTGTGCTAATGTGTACCGATGCTGGAGTGTTTATACTAACCCCGGGCTCATACTGTGGTACGTAACGTGTTAACGCCCTACGTTCCCATATGTTCCCGTTGGTGGCTCGCGCCCGCTGCGTTAAACCCGCACGACACTCCGCTGCTTGTGGTTCTAGTATTCCCTGTGGGCGTTCCATGAATGGATCTACGTTTGTCCTGCCTGTCAGTATGTCGCGGATCTCCTCTGCGTGCTCTTGTAACGCAGCAACACCCTGTTGTATACTGGAATCTTCAGCGTCCTGCATAAAGTTACACATCGTGATGCTGGCCGCACGACGCACCAACTCATACTTATCGTTTATAAGTTGTTTGTTATATTTCATAGAGCGGTACGCTACGACCGCTCTTACTGCGGGCGCGGGGTCATCTTTGAACTGCACATAGTACTTATCTGAATACTCAGCTACAACACGCCTGATCTCCCAATCTTTGTCATCTTTAAACTTGGCGTGGTATTTATCTGAGTATGTAGCTACCACAAAACGCACATCTGTGGATTCGTCCGTTACATACTGTTTGTGATACTTATCTGAACACCTGGCTATTTCCACACGTACCTCCCACCGCGGTGCGTCCCACAACAACCAATGAAACTCATCACTTGCATGTACTGTCTCCGTCAGTGTTAAATATGCCTCCTCTCTGAGTAGTTTCAATACTGCTTTATCTCTCTTGGTTAATAACCTCCCACGAAACCTAGTACCGTTGTGAGGTGTAATAACTCTTCTTTGCTTGCTTCCGTATAAAGTTTGTTTACTCATAAGTCTCCTTTATTTTATGATTTCTTCCACCTCCGTTCTAACTCGGCCACAACCTCTCGAACCTTGTTGTCTGGGTCTTTTTTAAACTGCGCGTGATATTTATCCGAATACCAGGCTACTATGAATCGTACCGCCCAGACTTCATCATCCTTTAATAAATGGTGGTATTTATCAGACACCATAGCTACCTCGGCACGTACAAGCCAACTTCCGTCATCCTTGAATTTCTCGTGGTACTTCGTAGAGGCTGCGGCTACGGCTGCTCTTACTGTTGCGTTTTCATCATCTTTAAATTGTGTGTGATACTCAGTAGAAAACCGCGCTACTGCATTCCGCACCGCCCAACTTTCATGGTCTTTTAAAAACCAGTAGTGTTGTGGTACAGCATCTATCATACACAGCAATTCTGACCCCTTCTTACCACGCAGGTCGTCGATAACTTTTGCGTGCTCGGGAGTAATAATTCCACCCTCTACTCGCACGCCTGCTGGTAGCGTAACTACACGTTCTTGTTTTTCTCCATACAATGTTTTCTTACTCATTACGCCTCCTTATAATTTTGTACGGCTTCTCTTACCCGCCAATGCGCATCATTCCCAAGCTGCTCGTGGTACTTATCAGATGCTCTAGCTACTGCTTCTCTTACCAACCAGCACTCGTCATCCTTTAGTTGTTCGTGATACATAGTGGATGCTTTAGCTACAGCTGCTCTTACCTCCAAGTCTTCATCATCCTTTAATTGTTCGTGGTACATTGGGGATGCGTCAGCTACTGCTCTTCTTACTGCCCAAGCCGCATCATCTTTAAGGATATCGTGGTACTTCGTGGATATTTTAGCCACAGCACGTCTTACCTCCCATCGTCTGTCCTTCACGAGTACGTCGTGGTACTTCGTGGAGGCTTTAGCTACAACGGCTCGTATAGGCCACGCATCGTCGTCCTTAAACTGCTCGTGATACCTAGTGGTTCTTCGGGCTACCACCCTACGGACTGGCCAGTATATACTATCCTTAAGAGCCCAGTGGTAGTCTGTGGTATTCTTAGCTTCCTGTTTAAGCTCGCTGTCAGAAAGCTTACTCAACCGCTTAAGTACAATTCCTTGCTCGGGCGTATATGTACGACCAGCCACCCGTGTGCCTGTTTGAAGAGTAACCACACGATTTTGGGTTTGGCCGTATAACGTTTTCTTACTCATTACGTCTCCTTATTTTGGTGGTCTTTTATTATCCCCTTTAGGGGGTAGCTCCCCACCACCTGGCATTACTTTACCTAAAGCAGTTGCACACTCTTTGTGCATATACACTGTGTAACGATGTCCTTCATCAAACGATGCCCATGACTCGTATACCTCCCCTATGATTATGGACTCCCCGCAATACGCACAGGTATGAATACGGCCTCTTACTTTATTATGTGTTTCTGGGTGTGTCGTATGCATACTAAACTCCGTATTTTAATGCTGTTAAATGAATCACGTCTACCTCTACCTTAGAAGGGCTTCCATCCGGAAAGAGCCAAGAAATCAGATCCTCCGTTGATAGTCCATCATTGTTTGCAAATGTACTGGGACGTACTTCTACGTTGTTTACCAAAACATTTAGTTTTCCATCTTTTAGTTCGAGAGTCGCCGGCTCTATACTGTGGATTACTGCGGTGGCAAAACTTAAGTTACAATCCGCGTACCGTAAAAAAACTACGGCACCTTCCTTATGCGTGTGTCCTTTATGTCGTAGGGTATGTATCTTATTTTTTGTCTTTATACGTTTTTGAAACTCCGTAGGCTCCCCTGCGCGTCTATGGTGTTCTGGGAACGTGCTCCAAAACAAAATAGAAGCTTTGTTTGCCTGCACCAACACCTTTACAAGCTCGCTATTTTCCTCTCCTTTTGGAATGCGTATCGTTTGCCCACCACTACCCGTAAGGACAACCGTACCGTTAGGTAATACCTTAATGTTACGTTTACTCATTACTCCTCCTTATAATTTGCTACTGCTTCTCTTACCAGCCAGCTCCCGTCGTCCTTTAGTTGTTCATGATATGTTGTAGACGAGCTAGCTACAGCACGTCTTACCGCCCAGCCCACATCAGTCACGAACTGTTCGTGATACGTCGTGGATGTCCTAGCTACGGCGGCTCTTACATCCTCGTCTTCATCATCCTTTAGTTGCGCGTGGTACTTCGTGGATGCGCTAGCTACAACTTTTCTCACCCGCCAGTACTCGTCATCCTTTAGTTGTTCGTGATACATAGTGGATGCTTTAGCTACAGCTGCTCTTACCATCCATTCCACATCAGCCACGAGCACGTCGTGGTACTTCGTGGAAGCGTTAGCTACAGCAGCTCTTACACGCGCATGTTTATTGGTTATAAGATACTTATGATATTTATCATCTTTCTCCGCCAAATTAACTAATTCGGACATGCGTTTGGTTTTGATAAAAGACAGTGCTTCTCCGTCTATAAACTGTCCGCCCATCCGTACTCCAGACTTAGGAGTAACTACACGATTATGGGTTTGTCCGTACAACGTTTTCTTACTCATTACTCCTCCTTATAATTTTCTACTGTGAAACACACACGAAAGTCTGGGTCGTCTTTGAGCATGTGGTGGTACTTAGTGGAATACCTAGCCACAGCTATTCGTACTGCCCAGTGCTCATCAGTAGCGAGCCGCTCATGGTATTTATCTGAATACATCGCCACGACTTCTCTTACGTGCCAACTCTCGTCAGCCACGAGCGTGCTGTGGTACTTCTCGGATGATCTAGCTACAACTTCTCTTATCTCCCGCTTAGAATCCTTCACGAGTTGTTTGTGGTACTTATCCGAATATAACGCCACCTCATATCGCACAAGCCACTCATCGTCAGCCACGAGTTGTTCGTGGTACTTGTCAGAAAATCTAGCCACCACTTGCCGTACAGTCCATAACACATCGTCCTTATATATCGCGTGATATTTATCTGATGTGTTCGCTATTGTTACCCGCACCCATGCTAGTGGGCTATCCCACAGCACCCAGTGATATGTGGTAGACTCTTTCACTATCTTCACTAACCGCCCCAAACTAAAGTCATGAAACTTGACAATGAACGTGGCTTGCTCTTTAGTTACCACATGTCCCGCCACACGAACACCGTCACGGGAAGTCACTACTCTTTTTTGCTTACTTCCGTACAACGTTTGCTTACTCATAGCCCCTCCTTATAGCTATCGCATCCATAACATGCGGGCTAACATCCAAACTTAAAAGATCATCATATTTGTCTGAGTACTTTGCCACAACAGCTCGTATTTCGCTCCGACTATCTGTACAATATTTTCTATGGTATTTATCTGACATTACTGCGATTGTGTACCGCACTTCATTAGATGGGTCATCCACCAACACTCCATGATACGTGCAAGACCGCTCCGCCACCGCTCTACGAATAGTTGAATGCCAATCGTATACGAATATGCTATCATACTTACCCGTCGCGCGTGCAACCGCATGTCGTACCGCTGGGTCTGAGTCGTTCTTAAGTATATCGTGGTATCTGCTGGATGCGTGAGCAACTGCAGCACGCACCCACGGCGATGGGTCATCTTTAAGTATATCATGAAAGACATCTGACTTTCTTGCTATAGCAGTACGCACCTCCCAACACGGATCATCTTTAAGCTGCTCATGGTAAGTAGTCGAATACTCCGCCACGGCTTTCCGCACCTCTACGAATAAGTCATTAACTAATATGTTATGAAACCTATCACCAACTTGTGCTACTGCCTCTCTTACGAGCCCCTCTACATCCGTAACTAACACATCGTGAAGCTCTGGAAACTTACGAGCTAAATACACACGTAACGCTGGTTGTTGGGAGGTTACAAATAGTTTAGCGTAACGTGGGTTAGCATCTAAAAACTCCTGCACTCTCCAAATATCATCCTTTAGTACTTCTCTTAGTTCTTTTAACACGGGTCCGCTTATAGTAAACCCTTCAAGGCGTACCTTGTCTGACCGCGTCACTACTCGACTTCGTGCGCTGCCGTACAACGTTTGCTTACTCATAACTACTCCTTAATAATCCACTCGTTTTACCTCCGGCATATCTATTTTACATAAATTATGTTTGGTAAAATATCCCATCTGCATAATAAATATAGCAACCGCATCTTTTATGTTAACAGGGTACTTCTTTACAAGCGCCAGGTATTTACCTTCTCCGGTTATTATATCATGGGTGTACACGCAGTCGCCCACGCGTCCAGTTGGTGTTACCTTCCACACAGCAACCTTTGTACAGTGTTTCCCTTTTATACCGATTCCTAATGCAGGGATATCTCTACCCGCTCGCTTTACACGTTTAGAGATAATGACGAGCCCGCTAGACGCCTCAGTCTTCTCCGTCTTTTCAGTCTCTGGATCCTTTACTACGGATACACGCTCCAAAACATAGTTTAAGATGTCTTGTGGGATTTTCCACTCTTCCCATACCTTGTCCTCGTCTATCTCTAAATTAAACATTTCCTCCAGCTCCATGACTAGCTCTAGCCTGTTAAGGCTTAACCGCCGCTCTGGGTCTGTTAACGGCAGAATAAAACTAAACACATCGTCCGGAATTTTGAAAGCATTACGTACTATGTAGCTCACGCTGCTTGTAATATTTCGTTTTGTAAGTACCATTTATTTTCTCCGTTTTGGGATTACATAATCAGGGTGGTCAGCTAGCTTGATAATCTGCTCTACCCACTCCTCAAGTTCTCTATGTCGTTTATTGAAGTGATGTTTGTTCCCCCAGTAAACTCCGCTTGCTTCGGCATCTTTAATGTAATTCAAAAGTTGCTCGAAATGCACGAGTCGCATCCCTTCTATACTCACCTCGCTTAGTGTTGTTGCCATTTCAACCCTCCTTGTCCTTATCTGCAATTAGCGGATACAACACCTCAAAAATATCATGGGTAACTCCTTCGTTAAAATCAATATGATCCCCAAAGTGCCAACCAAACAAAAGGATGTAAACTGCTTCTTCATTTGTGAGGGGTTTGTTGTACCGCTCGAAATTCATACCTGAGTAATAACTCAACCATGTCATCGCCATCTCCCGCGCTCTTGTAGGCTCCTCTCTGTCACTGTAGGTGTACACGTCCTGCCTCAATATCCTGTTGGAGACACGAACAAACTCCTCCGTCATGTAGTACGACCCTTTTCGCTTACCTGTTGGATCTTCCTTTCCGGCGTACACTGCTTGCACGGCGGTAAGCACTGCCGGAAGTATCGCGGCAGCTTTCGCCACAGCCTTTAGTTGTCTGTTTGTCATTTTTAATTCCTCTATTTAAAATGGTATTACTTCGTCTACAAGTACAGCCGAGCAATATCCTACTTTTAGTATAGCAGCCAGTGCGTCATAACACGCGTGTGTTGCTACCAATTTATCATCTAGCACATCTAACAGACCATCCGCCTCCCACGCTAGTAATATATCGGCCTCTTCCTGTGTTATCTTAATGTAATCAACCGGCGCGTTGTCGCACAGTCGTGTAAATAAGTACGGCATTAACCGTAACTCTACTTGTGTGATCTCCCGCCCTAACTTCTCTAGGGCTACCTCTTTCACTTCTTTTGTTAACATTCCACGCATAATTATTTCTCCTTTGGATAAGCCGCACCCCTTGCGGGGTGCAGTTTTTCATTACTTTATTTTGAGTACTGCATCACGCAATGCGTGGTACTGTGCTTCGGACAACTCTACATCAAACAACATATGCTTAGTCCCTTTCTCTTTCACGACTGTGCGTAGGGCATCCCAAGTAGGTGTGGTTGGAGATATGTCCTCCCACTCGTATGTTTCAAACCCACCCGTATTACGATAACTTCCTTCGTCGTCTTGCACCACACAAACTAACCCATGAAGGTATATGCGTGTACCCATCGCGGCGCCCCCGTGCCACACAATAACCTGCTGCCCGTGCACAAACTTATTGTGTCGGTTAAGCCATTCTGTTGCTGAAATAACCGAACCTCCTGCAATAATCGGCAAATCTACCGCATTACTGCATGCGCCGGTATATAGGTTATAACAACTGTTGACCGTGTGTGCTCCATAACTTAAGTTATTTAAGTAAAGTGACCCATCGTCCCGCCTACGTCCTAGCTCATCGGCTAGTATGGCCATATGTACTGCCTCTAGTATGGACGAACAATGTACCCACTCCCCGGGAAATAAACGTAGTTTTTCTGTTAGCTCGTCCTTACCATCTGAGGTACTTCTGTTGAGGGCGATTCCTGAACCCTCTAAAAAGTCCGAGATCTCAGATGCGTCTATATCTAACCCCACATCTGTATCTGCGATGTACGCACCATCCAGCGTTACAAGCATATCTTTCATCTCCTCCTCTGAGTGAGTTTCTTTAAACATCTTGTAGGCTTCATTGGCACTCGGTACACTCATCGCAGTGCTATCTACAGCCTCCGCGCACGGATGTAGCGAGAACCGGAAATCCACTTCCCGTATAATTTGGTTTGACCCTACGGCTATACTACACTCAGAATCATTATCTGGGTGGTGTGGTCCCTTTTCAAAATTATACGCGTTTGAAAGCTTTACTAGTGTTATGAATAGTTCTTCCTCTTCTGTCACTGAATACAATGCTCCATATCTCATACTTCTACCTCTCCTTTGGTTGTAAAATAATCATCAACGGTCTGTTTTAATTCTTCTGGTATGTAGGAAGCCTCGCCGTCTCTTAGCTTATCCCACTCCTCTTGTGTAAGCCCCATAGCGTCTACTAGATCTACAATGGAGTCTCCTTTAATATGTGCCACAAACCCAAAAAGCTGTTGCTCTGCGGCGTGTAGCATATCTACGATATTAACTACGAGTAAACCCCCACACTGCGGACAATGCATATCCGGGGTGTGCATATTAAAAATCGTCTTACATGTTGTGCAAATATACTTCTTCATTGTTTCTCCTTTTCTATGGCGCGTACCACAACCTGCATATCTGCCGGTACTCCATTATTATACGTATAGACCTCTTTAGTGATCTCAAATATTACGAATCTATCCGCTACGATATCTCGTATTGTTTTCGTAAGCATATTTTTCTGTACCTTCGTTTGCAGAATATGCTCATTCGCTCCTCGTGCATCAAAGCCCCATATGTGTAGGTCAACCTCTGCTGGAAGATCCCGCATTAACATATTTACTCGGTATGATACACCGTAAGCAGGTGCTTGCTTTCTAATCCGCTTCACATTCCCTCGTCTTAAGAAATAATACGAGTCCGATTTAAAATTAGTTATAGGACCGCTACGTCCTCCTTTAGCTACCTCGCACGCACCATCTAAAACACTTCCGTCTACCACAATACCGCCTGACTCATATACTCCGAAATAAAGATCGCCTGCTTCGTCTAGCGAAAAGCAATAAAAATGAGCATAGCGTGCATTAGCGCTACCACACCCATAGCTATAAATCTCCTTTCTTGTTGATTGTTTCATCTGTACCTCCTGTTTAAAAAGAACCCCGGTTTGTCCGGGGTATTAGTTTTATTTATTACGTGCTGCCGCTTCAAGCCTACGTTGTAGTTGGAGTTGTGCTTCGCGTGAATCCCCCTTTCTCTCTATAAACACAACACCCATCGTAACCTCCATATACTGCTTTATTTGATGTTTTTTACCTGCCGTACTTTTACAGAAACGTATGTATGTCTGCATCTCATTCGCTGTGTAGATCTTCATAAACCAATCCACCATTAGCTGTCTATGTCCTGCAAACCCTAGATCTTCGTGTACCCACTCATTCATACACACTGCTACGTCTCCTACGGGTATTTTAAGCGCCTTAGCTACGGTATGTATAACGTCACCTTTAACCACCAAATAAGAATCCCAAGCTCTACCTTCAAACAAGCCAACCTCATACAGCTCCTGCGCTAGCCGACGCCTGTTATACAGGGTATTAGCCACGTACGCGCTTTCATCCCGCGCATGTCGTAATGCTATTTTATACGCACCTATCGTGGCAGTCTGCTTTGCAATTTCCTCAGTGTTATTATCTTGTAGCTCTTGTAGCTCCGCTAATTCCACCTTTAGTTTACGCAGTTGTATACCACGCTCGCCGTATCCTGTAATAGCTGCCCCAGCTGTGGTCACTAAAAGCACTAGTGTTACTGCTGTTAGTCCGATATATAATACTTTCATTTCCTTACTCATTAGTTTCATCTTTATCTCCTGTTTAATCTATTTTTACGTCTCGACACTAGTCGAAGTTTCCTACGTACTTTTCGTTTTTTACGGGCGTTAGCCACGCTTAACGAGGTAATTGTTTTCGTTCCTCCGGGCTGTGCCCATAGGAAATAATCTCTTTTGAAATTACGCGCGTTCATTTTCGCTACCTTTTTCTTGAGGTGTGTCCATCTCCCGCATCTTTTTATTATGTTCGATTAGCTCCCGCACCGTCTTCGCTTCATCCATAATCAGCCACCGAATTAAATTCACAAGTGATCGTTTAGACTCACGGTTATGGATTAATGTCAGGGCTAGCACATCCGCTTGATATGCTTCCGGGGTGTCCACCATAATCGGGTGGGATGCCTCCACTTCATCGTGGTAGGCTGGTGTTTTTGTTCTTGGCATGTTATTACTCCTTATAATAAAAAAACCCCACACATAATTGTGTGAGGTAATAAATGGTACCCTAAAGAGGATTTGAACCTCCGACACCCGGATTAGGAATCCGGTGCTCTGTCCTACTGAGCTATTAGGGTGTTAATGGTGGGCTTGGAGGGACTTGAACCCCCGACCTAGAGATTATGAGTCACTTGCTCTAACCAACTGAGCTACAAGCCCGTATAAATTACGTTGACGCGCCCCCAGTTACTACTGGGTTGTTCGCAAGACACATTGGAATTATCTTCGCGCCGTTACACACATCACATACATATTGCGTCGCGCTGCTAGTCCACTGTCCTACATCTCCCGCAACGTGGGGCGGTATACTCACCGACCCCTGCCCATTACACTTAGGGCATTTTTGATAGGGCACATACTTTACTTCTTCCGCCATGTTACATCTCCTTTAAAAATTAAGACCTTCTTACCAGATGGGGGAAGGTCAAAACCCCAACTAAACGGCACATCTGGCTGTGCTAAAGAGAAGGAATCAACTCCTCTAAATCGTTTCAAACACCGACATCTTGCAGGCTC
>Ga0256827_10000610_pt1 | contig 22483 bp, 14 predicted proteins | sample CV84metaG_FD_185977 | JGI IMG/M metagenome (GOLD analysis project Ga0256827, IMG submission 185977) | Hydrothermal vent microbial communities from East Pacific Rise, Pacific Ocean - CV84 | ecosystem: Environmental > Aquatic > Marine > Hydrothermal vents | place: Pacific Ocean: East Pacific Rise... | reverse complement strand
TTATTTTCAAGATCCACCCGAATTAGGTAATTTTTACAGAGCATTTTCTAAAGTAGATGGTAAGGATTCTGTATTTATTCATCAAACATACTCAACTGGCGATGATAGGTTGGTGAATGGGCAATTAATAGAATATACAGTTGTTAGGGGTATGGATCCGGCAATGCCTTCGGAAGATTACGAAACCGACCCGGATTCTGATGAGCCACCATATTGGGCTATTTTTGTTGGAGATAAAATAGCAGTAAAACTTTGCTCAATTGATGCAATAAACTATGAATTTTGGAAATCTGTAGAAACACAATATTCTTCAAACGGAAACCCGTTTGCAGCACCAACAACACTTAAAACAAATATAAGTGGTGATGCTATGGGGATTTGGGGTGGCTATGCTGCCTCAATAGATACTGTAACTGTTACTGAGGATATAATTGTAGATTTATAAATAAAATTGTAAAAACTTAAAAAAGATATAATATGGCATTATTTCAAACAATGGGCAATATAGGAGAAGACCCATCAGAAAAAAAAGAGCTTAGCGGCGATGTAGAAAAAGTAAAACTTTTAATAATTGGTTCAGGTCCTGCGGGCTATACCGCGGCAATTTATGCAGGTAGAGCAAACTTGCAAACTGTGATGTATCAAGGATTAGAGCCAGGTGGGCAACTTACTACAACTACCGAGGTAGAAAACTTTCCTGGTTATCCAGAAGGAGTTACAGGTCCAGTAATGATGGAAGACCTAAAAGCGCAAGCCGAAAGATTTGGAGTAGATTCTCGTTGGGGAATTGTTTCATCAGTAGATTTATCGCAACGACCATTTAAGGTAGTTGTTGATGAAGAAAAACAAATTGAAGCAGAAGCAATAATTATTGCAACAGGTGCAACAGCAAAATATCTTGGATTAGAATCTGAGGAGAAATTTAAAGGTAGCGGAGTATCTGCATGTGCAACTTGCGATGGTTTCTTTTATAAAGGTAAAGATGTTGCCGTAGTTGGTGGAGGCGATACAGCAGCCGAAGAAGCAACATATCTTGCAGGTCTTTGTAATAAGGTTTATCTTATTATCCGTAAAGACTATATGCGTGCATCAAAAGCAATGATTGAAAGAGTTGAGAGAACTGAAAATATAGAAATTTTATATGAGCACACAACAAAAGAAATTGTTGGTGGCATGGGTGTTGAAGGAGCTATTCTAGACAATAAAGGCAAAGAAGTTAAAATTGAAATTGATGGTTTCTTTGTTGCAATTGGTCATAGCCCTCAATCGCAATTATTTAGCAAGTGGATAGATACTGATGAGGAAGGATATATTAAAACAATTGGCGTTAGTTCTAAAACTAATGTTGACGGAGTCTTTGCTTGTGGCGATGTAATAGACAGTACATATAAACAAGCTATTACAGCTGCCGGTTCTGGTTGTAAAGCTGCACTAGACACAGAGAAATTTCTTGCTGAGCAAGAATAATAAGCTTTAAATAAAGAATTATGTAAAGCCCGAACAATTTTGTTTGGGCTTTTTTGTGTCAATTTGTACAGTCCTAAAATAAGTTTACACAGAAAAAAGAGAAAACCATCTTTTTTACCGAATTTAAAACAAATACCACCACTTATCAAATCAACTACAACACCAATTAATACATTTAATTAATATCAAACTTAATCTTGTATTTTCGTGGAAAATTAAAAAACTAAATATGAGAAAAATTTTATTGTTATTAGCAATTTTTATTACTATTACTGGGTTCTCACAAACACCAGAGAGTTTTAAATATCAAACAATTGTAAGAGATGGAGCTGGGTTTGTAATGGCAAATCAAAACATTAGCTTTCAAATGAGTATTATACAAGGTTCTGCTAGTGGGACTTCTGTTTACACAGAAACACATTCTGCAACAACAAATGAGTTTGGACTTGTAAACCTTAGTATTGGAGAAGGAACAACATCTGATGATTTTTCTACAATTGACTGGAGTAACGGACCATTTTTTATTAAGGTTGAACTTGATGAAAATGGGGGAAGTTCATATACTGAGATGGGTACAACAGAATTAAAATCTGTACCTTATGCAATGTATGCAAAAAACGTTCAGAATAAAGATGATGCTGATGCCGATCCAAGTAATGAGCTTGTGAGCTCTGCTACATTAAATGGTCATAATTTAGAAATTGTTGATGCTGGTGGTACAACTGTTGTTGATTTAAGTAGTTTAGACCAATCGGGTATGAATGTTGATGATGCCGATGCAGATGCAACAAATGAGTTACAAACTATAAATAAATCTGGTTCAACAGTAACACTTTCTAATGGTGGCGGTAGTTTTATCGATGAGGTTGATGATGATGATGCAGATGCAACAAACGAGCTACAAACCATAAATAAATCTGGTTCAACAGTAACACTTTCTAATGGTGGTGGTAGTTTTACTGATGAAGTTAATGATGCTGATAATAGTACAACAAACGAGTTACAGACATTATCTTTTTCGGGAAATGATTTAAGTTTAACCGATGGAGGTTCAATTTCTTTAGCTCAATATTCTAATTTATGGCAACAAAATGGTAGCGATATTTATTATAACGATGGTTGGGTAGGAATTGGAACAGATTCTCCTTCTGGAAAAATGGTTGTACAAGGTGATGCTGGCGTTGACCCTGACTCAGCACTTTTTGAGGTAAAGAATAAAGATGGACAAACTATTTTTGCTGTTTACGATGGTGGAGTAAGAATTTGGGTTGATGATACTGGATTAAAAGCAAATACAGACAAAGGTGGTTTTGCAGTTGGTGGATATCGTTTAAATAAGAGTGTATCTCACGAATATTTAAGAATTACACCCGATAGTGCACGTATCTACTACGATAGCGAAAATACAGGAACAGGTCATGCTGGAGGATTTCAAGTAGAAGGTTTTGAAGGCTCAACATCAGAATCAAACGGTGGTACTATGCACCTTTCAGATGATAATTATTTTATTGGAGATAGTGCTGGAATTAATATTACTACTTTAGGAAAATATAATTCAGTTTTTGGGTACAAATCTGGAAAAGAATTAACAACAGGCGACGATAACGTATTTGTTGGTTACGAAGCAGGTAAAAATACAGATTCTGGTAACGATAATATCTTTGTTGGGTATAGAGCAGGTTTATCAAATACTACAGGACAAAATAATGTTTTTATTGGAAAACAAAGTGGTTATAGTAATACAACAGCATCAAGTAATACATTTATTGGTGAAAATGCAGGTAGTAATAATACAACTGGTTCTCAAAACTTTTTTGGAGGATATTCTGCTGGTTTTCACAATTTAACTGGTGGAAATAATGTGTATATTGGAAATTATGCAGGTTATAATAATACTACAGGAAGGTATAATGTAGCCTTAGGTTATTTATCATCGGTAAGTAATACCGAAGGTTTATACAATGTATCTTTAGGATATTATGCTGGTAGAGGAAATGTTGATGGTTCTGAAAATGTTTTTGTAGGATCGAATTCGGGTTTTTATGTTAAGTCTGGAAATGAGAATGTTGTAATGGGTTCAAAGGCAGGTTATCAGGCAGATACTTTAATGTATAATATATTTATTGGTTCAAAGTCAGGATATAACTGTAAGAAAGAAGGTGAGAAAAATGTCTTTTTAGGTTTCTATACAGGTTTTAATAATACAACAGGTACACAAAACGTATTTATTGGAGCAAATACTGGAATTTCAAATACAACAGGTAATAGTAATGTATTTCTAGGAACAGCATCTGGTCAAGATAATACAATAGGTGAAAATAATGTATTTATTGGTAATCGTGCTGGAATAAATAATGAAAATGGTAGTTCAAACGTATTTATGGGTTTTTATTCTGGTTATAATAACACATCCGGTTCTAATAACCTATTTTTAGGAAATTTAGTTGCTGAAGCTAATACAACTGGTGGCGATAACGTATTTATGGGAAATAGTGCTGGTAATAAGAATACAACTGGTAGCTTTAACGTATTTATTGGGTTTGAATCTGGTAAAAATAATACTGACCAAGGTGGACAAACATTTATTGGTTATATGGCAGGAGCAAGTAATACCTCTGGTGATAATAATACATACATGGGTTATAGTGCAGGTTCTGTTATACAAACAGGTAGTAATAACGTATTAATTGGTTATCGTGCAGGATCTCCTGTACTTGGAGGATCGTCTTTAACAGGTAATGTTTGTATTGGTTATAGAGCAGGTAGTAATAGTTTAGAAAGCAATAGGTTATTTATCCAAAATGATGGAGATAATGATGCCTTAATATACGGAGAATTTGATAATGATAAAGTACAAATAAATCACAAAACAGCTAGTGCTACAGCGGGTTTATATATTCACAATTTTAATTCATCACATGTTTGGAGTTTATATCAATATAGCACTGATGCCTTACATATATTATATGATGGAGCAAATAGAGGTTCTTGGAATACTACTTCTGGAGCTTATACTTCGGTTTCTGATGCAAAACTTAAAAGTAATATAGAAGATTTTGATAATGTATTAGATAGAGTAAAACAACTTTCTCCAAAGTCTTATAATTTTAATTACCAGAAGGATATGTCTAATAAATATATTGGTTTTATTGCTCAAGATGCTATTGAATTATTTCCTTCTTTAGTATATCATACTGAAGGTAGTAAAGATGAGGAAGAAATTTATATGGTAGATTATGCTGGATTTAGCGTTGTAGCTATTCAAGCAGTTAAAGAGCAGCAAAAATTGATTGAAGATTTACAGTCTGAAAACGAATTGCTTAAAGCACGACTTGATAGATTAGAAAGTTTAATAATAAAAGATACAAAAGAAGATAAAACAATTAATCAACAAAGGTAGAAACAACAATTCATTAAGGGAGAGCGGGTTGCCAATTGTGGTAACCCGTTTCTTTTATATAATATTATCTAATAACAGTAACATTCCCTGTTTTTGTATGTTCAACTCCTTTATAGTCTTTGCAAACCACAAGCCATTTATAAACACCTATTTGAACAGCTTCTCCGTGACCTTTAGCATCACCAGTCCAATATTCGAATAAATCGTTTGTTTCCCAAATTATCTCGCCCCAACGGTCGTAAACTGCAAGGAAATAATTATCTAAATCTATACCATGACCTACAGCTATAAAACCATCGTTTATACCATCACCATCAGGTGAAAATGCAGTTGGTACATAAAGTGTGAATTCATCTTGTACTTCAATTTTCTTGATAGCGGTATCTCTACAATCGTACTCATTTTCTACAATTAACTTTGGATAATAAATTCCTGCCACCTCGTAGTTGTGATATGGGCTTTCAAAAATTGAACTGTCGCCATCATCAAACATCCAAAAATTATAGTAGTTATCAATAGAATGATTATCGAAATAAATTCCTGCATCAATAAAGCTAACAACATCTTCATCAACCCAAAATTTAGCATCAGGTTTTGGATATACTTCAATCATATCGGCAATAGTAAGTTGGTTTTTACAGCCATTACTATCAGTAACTTGCACAGTTATATCATACAAACCACTTTCTTCAAAAGTATGTGTTGGGTTGTAATCTAAAGAGAGATTATTTTCATCACTATCATCAAACTCCCAAGTATAATCGAAATTATAGCTGTAATTATCTTGATTGAAATTAACCGTAAGCGGAGGGCAACCTTGAAGAATATCGGCATTAAAACTAAGTGGTGGTATTGGATGAGTGTAAATATCAACAATAGCATAAGCTGTGTTTCCGCAAGCATCAACAACTTGAAGTGTGTAATTTTCTTGTCCGTTAGGATAAACAATTACTGGGAATGAAGTAATATTACCATTGTCATAAATTGTATAAGGAGCAATTCCTCCTATGATATTTGTTGTTACAAGAACAGGATCGCCTGGGCAAACAGTATCTTTATTTGCAAAAACTTCTAAATCAATATCTACAATAGTAATTTCAATAATATCTTGGTCAACACAGCCATTGTTATCGGTTACTGTAACCGAATATGTTGCAGTGTTATTTGTTTGATATTGAATAGTAGAACCTGTTGCTCCTGTATTCCATTGATATGAATAAGGAGTTGTTCCACCTTCAACCGTAGCTAAAATTTCAGGTGTTTGGTTGCAATATGTAAAATTACTTGGTAATGTAACTTGTAAAGGATTTGGTTGGTCTACATTTATTGCTTGTATTTTAGTACAACCACTATTGTCGGTTATTGTAACTACATAATTTCCAGCAGGAATGTCAATTAAATCTTCACTTGTAGATAGATTACTCCAATTATAAGAATATGGAGAAATACCACCTGTTACGGATATATCAATAACACCAGTTTCATCACCATAACATAAAATAGAATTTGCATTTGGTGTGATAATTATTTCTAGAGGTTCAGTAATATTAGCTGCATTTTGGATAGTACAACCATTTGCATCTACCACTGTAACAGAATATGTATCAGGAGATAAATTTGAAATATCTTCGTTGTGTGCTCCATTACTCCAATTATATGAATAAGGAGGAGTTCCGCCCGAGATATTAAAATCAATTTGTCCATCATCACTACCAAAACAAGTAACATCTGTTGGAATTGCCGAACTAACTAATTGACTTGGTTGGTAAATTGTTGTGCTATTTGTTGAAGTGCAGCCATTTGCATCAATAACTGTAACATTATATGTTCCAATACCTAAATTTGATATTGTTGCATCAGTTGAAGCGTTATCCCAAACAAAACTATAAGGAGCAACACTGTTAAGTCCTGTAACTGTTGCAGTTCCATCAGAACCACCGTAACATAAAATATCTGTAGTTGTAATATTTGATGATGGTGGAGGATTAATATTTACTGCAATTGTTGTATCATCAACACAACCAAAAGAACTTGTTACCTGTAAGTTAACTTGATATGTATTTGTTGAAGTATAAAAATTTACAGGATTTGTAGCATTACTGCTATTTCCATCGCCAAAACTCCACGAAGAATTTGTAATACTTCCGGCATTAGCCGATGAGGTATTTACAAAATGCATGGTATCAATAGAACAAACATCGCTTGTTGTGAAACTTGCAGTTGGTGGAGGAACTACAACAATAGTATCGGATTGCACACAAGTTGCCCCAAAGAAAATATCATCTATTGCAAAATCGTTACCATCAGAGGCTGAATTTTGGTTTTTAATACAAATATCAATAGTTTGATATGAATCGGAATGCCATGTTACATAGAATTGATCCCATTCTCCAACATTTCCTGAATGTTGATAAATATCACCAATAGTATCGCCATTAATTGTAAAAACAAAGGTTGCCGGACTTAAATAATAAATTGAAGTTAGCCATGCTGAGAAAACATAATCTGTATTTGCTCCCACATCAATTGTTTGACACCAAATATTTATAGTTGTATCATTAGAACCATTAACAATCATCATATTACCGCTTCCACTATGGTCAGGTATTGAGTTCCAATTTGCATGATAATCATGTGGGTCTGCTCCTATTCCATATGTTCCTTCTTGATATAATCCAATTGGATTTGAAGCTGTACCTTGTGGACTACCAGTTTCATCATCGTAATCTGACCAAAATCCGGTATCTCCTTGCTCAAAATCTCCGTTTACTACAATATTTCCTGTATAATCAGCAACCTCGCAAATATATGTTCCTGGGGCTGTTATATAATATGAGGAATTTGTATCGCCATCTTGCCAAAGGTAATCATCGTAGAAATTACTTGAGGCAGCATTCACTGTAAATGGACCTGTAAAACAAACTGTATCTTCAGGAAAATTAAAAATGGGAACTGTATCACAATAACCTTGTGATTTTACAGTAGTTGTTGATAATGTTAAAATTGATATTAGTGCAAAATATAAAACTTTCTTCATGGTAAAGTTTTTTAATGATTAAACTCAACCAAATTTAATATATAAAGGGTTTTTTTTAAAACAAATGCTTATCACATACTTGTTTATTTATTAATCTAGTTTTATTGTTTTTGTGTTTTATTGTAATATGTTGATAATGTGATAATATAATAGGTGTAGCTATTATATAACGATTTTCTGATTAACGAATCAGAAAATCGAAATTTTATTATTTTTGTATATAATCTACTCTTTTATAAACTTTTTGATGCTTGTTCCTATTTTAATAAAATAAATTCCATTATCTAAATCGTCTATCTCAATTGTAGATTCTAAGCTTTTAATTTTAGCTTGTTTAATAATCTTACCTGTAATATCTAATATTTGGATGGTCTCAACTAATTGAAAATTATTTATTGATAATTGCAAATTATTAGTAGCTGGATTTGGATAAATCTTAAAGTCTGCTTCATTATAATTATTAATAGAAGTAGTTGTATCTACAAGTATATTTATTTCTAAGGTATCACCAAACCAAGCATTTCCTTCTTGTAACATTTGCCAATGTGTAGAGTAAGCTCCGACTGTAGATGGTGCAATAATCTCTATTTCAAAAGTTTTTGCTCTACCTCTAAAAATTCCTCCGTAAACGGGTATTTCATCTTCGCTATCATCTATTAAGAAACGACCTGCACCAAATAATGTAGCATCAATTGTTTCGTTTTGCCCAAGTTTAAAATTATTTGCATTGTTCCACTGTTCGTTACCTTTGTTTCTTATAACAACAGTAGCTGTGAATGTTTCGTTTGGAGCCATATGTGTTGGAATATTATTCCAAATAAATTTAGCATCTAATTGTAAGCCATCGTTAAATTCTCCAGCACCTTGTGCAGTTGTTTTAATATATTGAAATGGATCGTTTGTACTTGACCAAACATCGTTACCTGTATTTACAAAACTAGTATCATTTCTTTTAAATATTGTATCGGTTCTTGCAGCAAATATGCCTGAACCTTCGTCGTATTCGTTAAAGCTTTCAATGTAAACTCTGTCTATTGTAGCATTTGTATTAACAGAATTCCACGAATCTGTATAATGCGAACCTCCATCACGACTTAGTAAATAACCAGGATCTCTAACATTTTGATCCCAATATCCCGGCTTTAAAAGCGAAGAATTTATTCCATTCCAATCTTTATCAATTTTATAGTTTTGCATTTCGAACTGATATATTCTTTCGTCAGCAAAATCAAAACAAGGCGAATATGCGTTGTTTATCATCTTAATATCATTATTAAAAATTGAATGTTCTGTGCCAAATTCTGCACTTAAACGGTTAGTTACATCAGTTCTTGTTAGTTGGCTATAATTATCAATATGTAATTGAATATGCCAAATATTAAGAACAGGGTGTCCATCTTGTGAGTAAATATAATCATCGGCAAATTCGTCTGTGTTTACGCTAAAATATTCGTTGTAGAATTCAATATAATGGCTAATAAGCTCATCTTTACCTGCCTCTGTGCTGCAATCTGCATGAAATCCTAACATAGAATAAGTAATTTCTGGGTCTAAGAACGGACAAATTTTTGGAACGTCCCAACCATCAGCTCTAAGCTGTCTCATGGCAATGAATAAATTTCCTCGACTTTGTTGCATTACAGGAATAAGCTCCACATAAAAAACATCAATGTTAGCCATCATTGCTTGTTTTATCATACGTTTCCAATATTCTATTGAGCCGTCCCAAGAATCTCTACCATTTATTGGTAACCAAGGGCCATCTAATTGCCATTCGCCTTCGCCATACCAGCAAAAGAAACTTGTTGAAACTATATGATTATCGACTGCAAAGTTTTTTCCGAATGATAGCAAAGTATCTGCAATTGGGTTCATTATAGGGAAATAAACAGCTTCTGATTGTTCGCCAAACCATTCAACTCCGTCTTGCACCATACGCCATTGTATTATGTACATTCCTTCGCTTGTTGGTGCAGTCATGTTTAGAGTAAAAGTAACTTCTTCGCCCGGGGAAACATCGTTTGGTAATGCTACTCTGTTTGTTCCAAGCCATGTTGTATTATCTTGTGGAGCTTGTGTTCCTAAAGAATAATTACTTCCAGAAGTCCAAGTATTTGTGCTATTGTTTTTAAAAGTTACCGTGCCTGTGAAACTTTGTCCGGGTAAAATATTACTTGGTAAAGTTTGTGATATAAATTGTGCATTGTTTTGTGCAAATAATGAACTTATCATTAAAACTAATGCAAAAAATATTGTAGTCTTTTTCATAGGAATTTATTTTCTACAAAAGTAAGTTATTTATGCATGTTTATCAGATTTATCAATCAAAAATCTTTTTGATTTATTAATTGATAATTAGTTTCTTTATTCTTTTACAAACTTTTGAGTTTGATTTCCAATTTTTACAAAATATGTGCCTTTTGGCAAAGAAGAAACGTCCAAACTTAGCACGTCATAGTGAGAGCTTTGCTCGCGGCTATCTGTTTGAACGGATTGCCACGTTCGTTCCTCACTCGCAATGACGGTAGATTTTACAGTTTTCCCATTAATATCAATAATTTGCACAACTTCATTTTTAATTCTTAATTTTTCATCTTTAATTTCTAAAAACAGAATGTTTTTAGATGGATTAGGATAAACAAATATTGCCTTATTATTTTTCTTTATATTATTATTTAATGATGTTGAGTTAGTTTCTATAATTTTAAATGAAAAATCCCACAATAATTCAGGAATATTTGCAAAAAGAATTTCACTTGTGCTTTCACCAATTTCTTGTGAAACAATTTCTCCACTAAATGTATTGAAAAATGTAATATCGTAATCTCCATCTATTAGCCCGGGTATAATAATTCTTGCATTATTAACTGTATTTGGTTCGCCGTTTGCACTAATATATTCCCAGTTATAATCTCGGTTATGAACCCATCCGTAAGTGGCATTATTGCAAACTAATCCATTAGCTTTTACATTAATCGTAGAGCTATCATAAGAGGAATAATATTTTTCAATTTTTATCCAATCATGACCGTTATTATCAACAAATATTTGGTGAGAACCTGCTGTTACTTCAATAGTATAATCTGTATTTATTACTGCATTTTCATTTAATACATTTGCTCCATCGAGCCATATTTCAATTGTAGGGTTGTATTGAGTTTCACTTCCTGTTCTTACTGTAAAATATCCATCTTGTGGATAATTAACATTAAATGTAGGTGGATTTTTTATGCTTGTATTTACCTCATTGCCATATAAATAAACACTTAAGCTGTCAGGCGAAGGATTTAAAGAGCCATCGTTGTTTACGGTAAAATTATTTTCAGGAGCTAATCCCCAACCAAAAGCAGGAATAATATAAAAAGCCGAACTTGTGTTTGTTTCACAATCAAAGTTTACAGGGCTTAAATTGTTTTCTAATAAATCTATTGATGATATAAAATTACCAATTTCTTCAAAGTTTTTATATGCCTGTATGTTTTGATTATTAATATACCATTTCCACCACCAACTCATAGAAATACTGAAAGAACCCGAAAGTGCGGTACTCCAACTTGCATTGTGTACATGTATTCCGCTATCATCGTATCCTATTACAATATTAGCACCACCGGTTGACAGACTGTATTCTCCAATCTTTGTGGGCTTATCAAATTCAGTTAAGAAATTTTGTGTTCTGCTGTTTAAACTTAATTCTATTTCTGCATCGGCACTATAATGATGTGTTTGAGTATAATCAATAACATCGGCATTCCAAATATCAAAACCTTGATTGTCTTGAACAAAACTTGTTGAATTTAAATGCTTATTTACATCAATACTTTTAATGTAGCTCGCCATTTCAATAGTCCAATCAGCAATATCTGTTCTGTGTGTCCAGTATTCGCCAATTAAATCCATTTCGTTAAATTGTTCCCAAGCAAAGATTGCTGTAGAATATCCCCAACGAGCATTAATATATCTTAAGCGATTTTTGTAATGATTTTTAGCATCAGTATTTGTGAAAAAATCGTAAGAGTTTGTACAAGTACCACCATTTGCCGAATTATATGGATTTTCATCCCAAATTGCATCACTATTGCTACTCGAGGCAACAAACTGACCATGATGGTTTAAGCATAATTCAATATAAGCATTTTTTGTTTCGGCATATTCTATAAGCCAATCTAAGTAAAAAGCATTAGTTTGTCGCTGCGAGTAATTTCTTAGTCCAGTGTTATTCCATTCAATAGCAAATGCCCAATCAGACATCCAAACCCTAAAAAGATTACCATTATATGCGGTTAAAGTATCAATCCATTCGGTATAATTAACAAATGTTTGATTAACGTCAATACCACCAGCACTATTAACATTCCAACAAAGATTTTCGCCAATTCCAAAAAATTGTGAGCCGTCATCAAATTTCATAAACATATTGTTGGCTGTTCTGATATATCCTTTAGAATTTGATGATATGCACTCAAAATCTTGGTCTACAAGATTACTAACCCCATCTTGGTTTACACAAATAACTTGATATTGCCATGTGCCAATCTCGGTTGGAGCATAGCGTATTTTCCAGATGGGTGGGTAATTTTCAGATAATTCGCCGGTACTTTGGTCAATTATCGTATAATCTTGATAATAAAAACCATCAACAGTATCTTTTTCGCCACTTGGTGAAGTAAAAATTGCTTGTAAATTTATATCGGAATAATCGTAAGGATTATTGAAACTTGCTGTTAAATTTACAGTTAATTCAAGTTTGCTATACTTTTCAATTGAATTATTATTTTCTGTAATTGAAGTTATTACCGGTTGAGCAATAAGTGTATTAATGCTTATAAAAAGTAATAATGTTATTATTTTAAAATTCATTTTTTATCTTTTTATAATTTTAAAATTAGAATTTGCATTTTCTGATGTGATATTTAATATGTAAACAGCATTTTTTAAATTTGTTAAATCGATAAAATTAGAATTAAGTTTACCTGACAAAATTATTTTACCACAAATATCAGAAATTTTAAAATTTGCATTTATTGTAGTACCATTAACAAATAATGTAGAGCTTACTGGATTTGGATAAACAAAAATTGCGTTATTTTCTGATATATTTTCAATATTAGTTGTAAAATCGCAATCGGGAACTGTAATAGTAAGCGGTTCTTCGCCACGCAGTATTTTAGCAGTACAACCAGCTAATTTTAAATAAAAATCGCTTGGTAATTCTTGTCCGTCTTCGTCGAGCGAGATAAATTGCTGCCCGCCTGAAAACTGATTTGGATAGGGAACTTCAGCTTGTGTAGCTGCACATTTAAACATTGCTGTACCTTCGTCAATTTCGTCGAACATGGCAATATATAACATGTTTATTCCTTCATCAATAACATTGTAAGCTTGTTTCCAGAAAAACTCACCGTTGTTTCGTGGCACTTCGTTGTAAGTTGGTGTTTCACCATGCGAAATTTGAAGATTTCCCCAAGAAAAACCGGGCCAAACAACTGGCAAATAAGAAATATTGCTGCCATTTGTATTTAATTGGTCGATATGTGTTTTATCGGGATTTATCAGGTTTGTTCTAAAATTATCGGCACTTGCATTGTCGGTATATCTGTTAACAGACCAAGGACTTATAATATCAAGAGATTCGTAAACATCTTGCCAAGCAGGGTCACTTTCCGAGTCGTTTATTAATTCTCTCCAATACGTTGGCACACCGCCCATTACTGTTGCTCTGTAATTAGGATTTGGGTTGTTATGAAAAAAATCGATTAAATCGGCAGCTTCGGCAGCAGTGTATGAGTATCCAAAATGATTAAATCCAATTCCCCAAATAGAAACAACAGGTAATCCGTTATGTTTTAGATAATTTGGGCTGTTTATTTTTCCTTCGTCAACAAGTTCTTGCCAATCTTGTTTTATTCTCTCGAAACGGTTTACATCGGCACTGCTGCTGATATCGTACATAACAGCAAAAGTTCTACCGTAATCTTCACATCCTAATCTTAGATTTTCTAAAACTTGATTTCTAAATTCAAGATATCGAGGATCTTCAAGCTCGTTTACAAAACGCTGCAAGAAAACTCCGTCGAGTTCGTAATCGGCAAGCCATTTCATGTGGCGTTTCACAGTTTTCATTGTATATGCCGATGGTACTTTTGCAGCTGTGCCATCAGGTAAAAGCAAACCTGTATCAAAAAGTTCGTTTTCGTCAAATTCAGAAATATCAGGCCAAAAATCTACAACGGGTGTTTGGTTATCACCATCAAAAAAGTAGTGGTGCCATGGGTTTGTATTAGCACCATCTTGTGGTGTTGTAAACCAACCCTGATAACCAAACATTACTTTATCGTTTAGTGTGCTTGGGTCAATTGTAGTTATATTGCTTACAACCGAGATAGAAAATAAATCAGACTTTTCGCCAAACCACTCAACTCCTTCTTGTATTATTTGCCATTGAAAATCGTAAATTCCTTCGTTTGCAGGAGCTGTTATGTTAAAAGTAAATGTTACTTCTTCGTCTGGTACAACCGTGTTAGGTAATGTAATTCTGTTTGTTCCCCAAATTGTATTGTCTTGTGGCGATTGTGAGCCTAATTTGTATTCGTTTGTAGTAGTCCAAGTATTTGTTCCTGTATTTTTAAATTTTACAGAAACACTAAAATTTTCGTTTGGTAAAACCGATGATGGAACCGATTTTGAAATAAAAACAGCACTGTTACCTTGTTCCGTTACTGTAATGCTAATATTTTCCGATTGCTCACCAAACCACTCAACACCATCTTGCAGCATTTTCCATTGAAAATTGTATACTCCTGATGTGCTTGGTGCTATTAGTGTTGCCGATAATGTTATTTGCTCGCCAACAGCAACCGAATTTTGTAAAGAGATACGATTTGTCCCCCATGTTGTGTTATCTTGTGGATTATCTGAGCCAAGAAAAACTCCGTTAGGGTTTACGTTAGACCAGTTTGTTGTACCGTTATTTTCAAATGTCAATTCTATATCGAAACTACTGCCTGCAGTAACTGTTGTTGGTATTGTTTGAGAAATAAACTGTGCATTGTTTTGCGTAAATATATTATTTGCTATAAATAACAAAACAATTATTGATACAATCTTATACATGGTAGAAGGTTTTTTATTTTAACAAAAATACAAAATATGGATATATTAAATGCAAATAAAATGTTTAAGATTTATTGATTTATTAATTGATAATATTTTTTATTCTAAATTTACAATAGAAATAAAGATAAAAGTAGTTGTGTAACAATATTTTGTAAAATAAAGAAACCGCAGAAAGTAAATTCTTTCTGCGGTTTTGATAATTAAATTACTATTACTAAATACCTAAAGTTAGGTATAGTAAATTATTTCAAGTTTTTCAAGCGTTTTGCACCGGCTTTTAAGATTTCTTTAGGTACAAAATCTTGGAAAAGTTTAAAGTTCTCGATGTATCTTGAAGCAAGAGCATCGTACTTTCTCCAATAATCGTTTTTATTTCCCCATGCATTTGATGGTTCAAAAACATCTTCTGGTACATCAGGGCAAGTTAACGGAATTTGGAAACCAAAAAGTTTATCTTTTCTAAATTTAACTTTATCTAGTTTTCCGTCAAGAGCAGCATTAAGCATATTTCTTGTATGGCGGATAGAAATACGTTTTCCTACACCAAATTTTCCACCAACCCAGCCAGTATTAACTAACCAAATATTAGCACCCGAAGCCGAAGCTTTCTTGCGTAATAAATCAGCATAAAAATATGGATGATGAACCATAAATGGAGCACCAAAACAAGCAGAGAATGTAATCTCTGGCTCAATACCCAAACCTAATTCTGTACCACCAATTTTAGAAGTATAACCACTAATAAAGTGATAAATAGCTTGTTCCATTGTTAGCTTTGCAATAGGAGGCATAACTCCTTGTGCATCGGCAGTTAAGAATACAATATTTTTTGGTTGTGCTTTAACCATTTTTTCAGGAACTGCATTTGGGATATACTCCAAAGGATAAGACAAACGAGTATTTTCTGTTAAGCGCTCATCATCTAAATCAATCTGACGAGAAGATTGGTCGAAAATAACATTCTCTAAAATTGTTCCAAATTTATATGTACAAGCATGAATTTCCGGTTCTGCTTCAGCAGATAACCTGATAGCTTTTGCATAACAACCTGCTTCGTAGTTAAAGACTCCTTGGTCGCTCCAACCATGCTCATCGTCACCAATAAGCTTACGTTTTGGATCGGCAGAAAGTGTTGTTTTTCCTGTTCCCGATAAACCAAAGAATAATGCTACATCGTTCTTTTTACCAACATTTGCAGAGCAGTGCATAGACATTACATCTTGCAATGGCATTAAGAAATTCATAATAGTAAAAATAGATTTCTTAATCTCACCAGCATACTCAGAACCTGCAATAATTGCCAAACGACGAGCAAAGTTAATTACAATTGCTGTTTCGCTTCTTGTTCCATCAATACGTGGATCTACCTTAAATTTAGGCGAAACCATTACAGTAAAATCAGGAACAAATTGCTTTAATTTTGCCAAATCTTTTTCGGCAAGCAACATGTTTCTTGCAAAATGCGAACTCCATGCCTTGTCAGATATAACACGAACTGGCAGTCTATAATCTGGATCAGCTCCTGCATAAAGATCTTGAACAAAAAGTTCTTCGCCTTGCCAAAATGATTGTAAACGTGCAAAAAGCGCATTAAATTTTTCTGATGTCATAGGGCGATTATATTCTCCCCAATCAATTTGTTTTTCTGTGCTTTCTTCCATAACGAAATATTTATCGTTAGCAGCACGAGCAGTCCATTTTCCAGTATTTACCTGAAAAGCACCACCTTTTACTAATTTACCTTCATTTCTAAAAATTGCTTCTTCAACCAAAGCTTCGGTAGGTAAATTCCAGTAAACTGTATCTAAATGCACTAAACCGTGATTTTTCAAACCAAAATCCGATTTATAATCGGCAGCTTGCGGTTGTGCAGGTGTTTTAAATTTTAAATATTTACTCATCTCTATTTTTTTTAATAATTATTAAATAATTGAAATTGATATTAGTTTTAAGGTTTAAATCCTTAAATCTAGATTAATTCCAATCTCTAACATATTTACGTTCACCAATAAATAATTCGTTTGGAGAATTTGGATCTAATGCCCACTTAATTCTCTCAATTCCTTCGGTTACATCTTTTATTGATCCGCAATATGAAAGTCGTAAATATCCTTCGCGACCAAACTCAACGCCTGGCATTGTTAAAACTTTTACTTTTTCTAATAAAAAGTTCGATAATCTTGTAGAATCTTTATCGTATGCACTAAAATCTGCAAAGCAATAGAAAGTTCCATCAGGAGGTAAAATATGCACACCATCAAAAGCTTTTAATTGTTGCATCATAACTCTACGATTATTTTCTAAAGTAACACGCAAACTTTCAACACCTGATTGCACTCCGTTTATTGCTCCGATAGCAGCTTTTTGTAAAAGTACCGATGGTCCTGAAGTTTGATGTCCTTGAATATTTGCCATTGCCTCGATAAGTTTTTTGTTACCGATAGCCCAACCAATTCTAAAACCTGTCATAGCATAAGCTTTAGATACTCCATTGATTATGATTAATTTAGAATTATCAGAAAAATCATTAACATAATCAAATGGATTTGCAGCAGTTACATTACCAAAAACAAGTTTATGATAGATATCATCCATAATTAAATAAATACCTTTTTGCTCTGCAAATTGCACAATCTCTTTAATAAAAGAAGCAGGATAAACAGCTCCTGATGGATTATTAGGACTATTAATAATAATCGCTTTTGTGTAAGATGTTACATTTTGCTCAATATCTTGCATACGTGGAGTAAATGTTCCGTCTTCTGGTATAACAGGTACAGGAATTGCACCACAAAGTTTTACCATTTCTGGATAAGAAACCCAATAAGGAGCAGGAAAAATAACCTCATCTTGTGGATCTAAGATTGCTTGTAATGCTACCATTAAAGCTTGTTTTGCACCACTTGAAGCTACAATATTTTCTGGTTCTACTTTTCTACCGTAATTATCCATTGTGTAACGGATAATTGCTTTTTTCATATCAATTGTTCCGTCAACAGGAGCATAACGAACTTCACCTGTATTTAAATGTGCCGAAATGGCTGTAATTGCATCAATTGGCGCTAATGATTTTGGCTCGCCACCACCAAGATGAATTACTGGCTCTCCTTTTGCTTTTAAAACTGCAAATGTTTGATTTAATTTTAAGGTAACCGATTCTCCAACCGCCTGTCCTATTAAACTTAAACTCATAATTTTATTTTTTTAATTATTACTCTATTTTTTTAAATCTCTTAATCCTTAAAAAAGGATTTTAAAGTCCAAATATAAATAAAATAAATTGATAAATCAAAATCTTAAACCGCTACAAGCCCCTATCTACAAGGGTTTTAAAACTTAAGTGTAAGATTTTAATGCTTAAAATTTACAATTTGTTATTTTTAAATATAGAAATATATTGATTTGTTAGTTTTACATACTTAAATATTACATATTGATATTAATATGTTTTTTAATATTTTCTTTTGAAAGTAATTATTTAGATTTAGTTTAAAAGTGTAAGTAAGATTTAAATATTAGTGTATAATTATTAGTTTATAGTGAATAGTTTAGTTCTAGCCAAAACTTAAAAAATAATAAAAAACCTTAAGGTCTTATTTGTATTGTAAACATAATTTTTAAATTTGCTGACTAAATATTTAATGATGAAAATTAATTTAGAAGATTTAAAAACCAAAGGTTTTTTAGATATACCAGTTGATAACACACTTGATTTAGTTAAAGAAATCGACAAATTAAAAAAAGAAAAAAATGCTGTTATCCTAGCTCACTTCTACCAAACTGGTGACATACAAGATATTGCCGATTATGTTGGCGATAGTTTAAAACTTGCACAAGAAGCTGCAAAAACCAATGCAGATATGATTGTTTTTGCAGGAGTACATTTTATGGCAGAAACTGCAAAAATCTTGTGCCCTGATAAAAAAGTTATTTTACCTGATTTAGAAGCAGGTTGTTCACTTGCCGATTCTGCTCCTGCTAAAGATTTTGCTGAGTTTAAAAAGCAACACCCAGAACATATGGTAATTTCGTATGTTAACACAACAGCAGAAATTAAATCGATGACTGATATTATTTGCACATCATCTAATGCAAAAGAAATTATTGACACATTACCTAAAGACCAAAAAATAATTTTTGCTCCGGATAAAAATCTTGGTAGTTTTATTAATAGTGTTACAAATAGACAAATGGTGCTTTGGGATGGAGCATGCCATGTTCACGAAGATTTTTCGTTGGAACGTATTCTTGAACTAAAAGAAGAAAATCCAGACGCAAAAGTAATTGCACACCCCGAGTGCGAAAAACATGTTTTGTTAATTGCTGATCATATTGGTTCTACTTCGTCTTTATTAAATTATACAAAAAATACTGAGTTCGATAAATTTATTGTTGCAACCGAAAGTGGAATTTTGCACCAAATGCGAAAAGCAAATCCACAAAAAACTTTCATTGCTGCACCGCCAAAAGATAGTACTTGTGCTTGCAACGATTGTAATTTTATGAAACTTAATAATCTACAAAAAATATACAATGCTTTAAAATACGAATTACCAGAAATTACTTTAGATGAAGAAATTCGTATAAAAGCAGAAAATCCAATTCGTAGAATGCTGAAAATATCAGCTGATTTGGGTTTGTAATTTCATTTTTTGTATATTTACAAATCTAAATTCATAAATATGAAAAGATTTTTTACAGCATTAGTAATTATAATATCACTAAATAGTTTCTCGCAAGTTATTGCTCCAGATTTTAGCGAGCATGATATTTATGGTACTGAATATAACTTATACGATGAGTTAGATTTAGGCAAGCCCGTTGTATTAGATTTTTTTGGCACTGGTTGACCTAGCTGCATTAACAGTGCGCCACAGCTTGATAGTGTGTGGCAGGAACGAGGCTACAATGGAGATAGCTTATGGATTTGGGGAATTGCAGCACCTTACGGAGACAGTACAGATATTGAAGAATTTATAGACTCAACAGGTGTAACATTTCCTTTAATGGAAACTACTTCGGGCGATTCTATTGTTTCGTTATATGAGGTTACTTATACACCTAGATATTTTGCAATATGTCCAGACCATAGCATGAAAGGATTTAATTACGGTGCGGAGGAAAATGTCTTTATTTTTATTGATAATTGCGAAGATGATACCACTACAAATATTAATAACAAAAACATAATACCAGTTACATTCTACGCCAACAATCTATACATAATATCTGACAAAGAAAATGAAGTTAGAATTGTTGTAAGTAATGTTTTAGGGCAGCAAATAATTATAGAAAGTCACAAGTTAATAAAAGGGAATAATAGTGTAAACATGAATCTTGAAAAAGGATTTTATATAATAAATATATATTCTATTAGAGATAATATTTCTAATACATTAAAAGTGATAGTCCAATAATCTTGAAAAAATATAAATATATTAATAAAGAAAATGCTTTTGCTGTTGAAACTGATGGTAAAAGCATTTTTGTTATTAAGCTACTTCCAAACCAATCAGAAGTATATTCCAAAGAGTATCCAAAAATAATAAATAAGTTATTTTTACAATTAGATGAATTTTTTGAAGGAAAAAGGACAGCTTTTAATATTGATTTCACATTAAAAGGAACAGAATTTCAATTAAAAGTTTGGAACGAGCTTTTAAATATTCCTTATGGTGAAACAATATCGTACTCCGAACTTGCAAAAAGAATTGGTAAGCCAAAAGCATCGAGAGCTATTGGCGGAGCATTAAATAAAAACCCTATTCCTATTGTTGTTCCGTGCCATAGAGTAATTGGTAAGAATGGAAGTTTAACAGGCTTTGGCGGAGGAATTGAACTAAAAAAACGACTGCTTAGAGTAGAAAAATATTTGTAATGTTTTATAACATGTAGAAATATTTTTATCCTCACAAAATAAAAAAGAAAAAAGTACGTTCAGTTTGTAATTAATAACCAAAATTATATTTGCTAATGAATAATAATTCTACTCTTTTTTATGAATACACATTAACCCAAAAATTTGAAACCAACGATATGTTTGACTTATCGTTAGATTTTGAAACTTACAATGATGTATTTGAAAAACTTAACGGTTTTTGCCCTATTGTTTCAGATAAAATAATAAATAGACTTTTAGAATATGCCGAAGAATAAAACTATTTTTCCAATAATTCTATAGTTAAATCTTTATTATATTGAACAATAAATAATCCGTTATTTATAAAGTGATTATCTGTTTTTTCAAAAGAATATTTTTGAGAAAGTCCTACTTCTTTGTATTTATCAAGGCAACTTGAGATATTATCTGTTAAAGATGTGAAAGCATTTGTATAATATTTAAAAGTATCATATCCTACAAATGAATATATAGACGGAACCCCGCCATATTCATTCATAAATTCTTTTTGGAATTTAAGAACTCTATTGTCTTTGTAGTTAACATATCTGTTTTTAAAGACAATTAAATTTAAAGAATGATAATATTTTACTTCTACATTATATTTTAACCACTCTTCCATACCAATTAAAATAACACTATCTTCAACTGCTGCAACATGCAAATTTGTTATTACATTTGTTACAAAACCCTGATCTAATGATGGTATTATAACGATATTTGTTCTTCCTTTAGCAATAGCACTTTCAATAGCTTTTCTTTTTCCATCATTAAAATTCACTACTTTAATCGAGATTGTATCAGTTACGCTATCAACAGAACTTAATAAAACTTCTTTGTATTTTTCAATTGTTTTTAATTCAGATTCTTTTCCATTGTGTATTATAATATAATTTACATTATGATATTCTATAAGATGTTCTACAATTTCATTATATAAAACTCCTTTAGAAAATTTATTTTGCATTATTACGGTATTCCCAAATTTGCTAGATGAAACATCAATTAGTGGATTTATTAAAGGTATTCCTGCAGGCATATATTTTGCTACAGTATCGAATACATTTTTATAAATAGGTCCAATAATAAAATCTAGTTGTTTTATTTCTGGTTTTGAGATAATAGCTTTTGCGGTATAGGCACTTTTTTTAGTATCATAAACATATAAGTCAAACGAGTAGCCATCTTTTTTAAATTGTTTTAAACTAAGCAATAAGCCTTGGTAAAACTCAAAAAATGGTTTTGTATTTGGCCTAATAGCAGTTGGCGAGGTTTCTTGTTTGCTAATTTCCATATTAAGAGTTTTTATATCTAAATCAAAAGGTAATAAAACCCCAATTTTTATAACTCTTTCTGTTTCGTAAACCGAAGATAATTTACAATCGCTGGTATCAGAAATTAATGTATCTACCTTAGTGCTATCGTTTCCTTCCCAAGCAAGTTCTTCCTCAATTTTTTCTTCTTTAACAGGAATATTAATAATTTGTCCTTTTTTTAATCCATTAGCTTTAACAAGCGGATTAGCATTTAATATATCATCTGAACTTATATTATACATTTTAGA
>Ga0256827_10000609_pt1 | contig 22487 bp, 11 predicted proteins | sample CV84metaG_FD_185977 | JGI IMG/M metagenome (GOLD analysis project Ga0256827, IMG submission 185977) | Hydrothermal vent microbial communities from East Pacific Rise, Pacific Ocean - CV84 | ecosystem: Environmental > Aquatic > Marine > Hydrothermal vents | place: Pacific Ocean: East Pacific Rise... | reverse complement strand
AAAACCTTAAAGTTCGTCTGTAACGTGGCTAAAGCTGTGCAAAAAGTGGCACCCGAACTACGTTTAATCGCCTGTAATGGTACAGCCACGTTGAAGCAGCTTTTAGTACTTAAAGAGGCTGGCATCAAGGCTTATAACCATAACCTTGAGACAAGTGAAAGTTTTTACAAAGAGATCTGTACAACCCACCCTTGGAGCGAACGCTATGAGACTTGCCAAAATGTAAATGCGGCGGGTATGGTGCTCATAACTGGTGGGATTTTTGGTTTAGGCGAATCTCATAAAGACAGAGTCTCAATGCTCAAAGCTCTTGCATCACTCAACCCTGCTTCTGTACCTATAAACTTCTACCATCATAACGAAGCACTCTCCCTCTCTCCAAATCCTCTCAACGTGGATGAGGCACTTGACCTTATAGAGCTGACTCGTAAGAGTATTCCAGATGCCCAACGCATTATGGTCGCAGGTGGCCGTGAGCTAATGTTTGGGGAGCGACAATCCGAAATCTTTGAACGTGGTGCGAACTCCATAGTCATTGGTAATTACCTTACAACAAATGGTAGAGCCATGAGTAAAGATTTAGATATGCTACAATCACTTCAACTTGAAGTTGCAGATAAAGTGAATTAGGAGTTTTTTTTGGATGAAAATGTTGTTTTAATCATAACAATTGCTCTGGTTATTATATTTTCTCCATTTTTTGCAAAAATTTTAAAACTTCCTACGACTCCTATTGAAATCATTTTAGGTTCTATCTTTGCCTACATAGGCTTTTTACACGATGAACATCTTTTTGAGATAGTTGCAGAGATGGGGTTTTTATACCTCATGTTTATTGCAGGGACAGAGATTAACCTCAAAAATGTTCTTCAAACTCCAAAGACCATTATGAAGCGAGTCTTTTTTTACCTTATACTTCTGTACATTTTTTCTATTATTTTCTCTATCTATTTCAACCTAGGAAACATTTTTATTGTTCTGCTTCCTCTTATCTCTGTTGGTTTGGTGGCTACACTCTCAAAAGAGTATGGTAAAACACCATGGCTAGAGATCTCTATGACTGCTGGAGGTATTGGAGAAGTTGTAAGTATTGCTCTTTTGACCATAACCTCTGCCACGTTAGACTCTGGTTTTGGTCTGGAACTTTTTAAAACAATCTTTTCACTTACTCTCTTTTTAGTCTTTATGTTTTTTCTCTTTCGGGCTACACAGTTACTTTTTTGGTGGTTTCCAAAACTCTCTACTATTCTTATGCCACATAAGGACAACCAAGAGCAAGATATGAGGCTCTCAATGGGAATACTTTTTCTCCTTGTTGGAGCGATGTTTTACCTCCACCTTGAACTCGCATTTGGTGCCTTTCTTGCAGGAATTTTTATCCCAACATTTTTTGAGCATAAACATGAACTACCAGAGAAACTCGCCTCTTATGGTTTTGGTTTTTTAATTCCTATCTTTTTTATTCACATTGGAACATCTTTTAATCTCGATGCACTAAGTATTGATGGTTTAGTTTCCAAAGCAGTTATTATCTCTCTTGCAATGATTACTATGCGAGTACTCGCTGCTTTAGTCTTTATAAAAAGATTGGGATTTGTTGACTCTGTTCTTATGGGGCTCTCACACTCCATGCCGCTGACACTACTTATTGCCATGGCTACATTGGCCTTTAGTGCCGATAGTATTGACCTGCTTCACTACTATGCATTTATCTTAGCGGCACTTTTTCAAGTAATTAGTGTTATGATTACGATTAAGCTTATCAACAATTATAAAGTTTCTAAAGGAGTTTAGATGTCTCGCTCTGTACTACTACAACTTGCCCGTGACTCCATACAAGAGGTATATGAGGCCCAAAGAACTATAGATAGAACTCTTTTACTACAGCAGCAACCGCTTCTTAGTCAGCCAATCTCTGTCGTAGTAAACATCTATGTTCAAAACGAGCTCAAAGGCTCTTCCAAATCAGACACTACTCCATCTTCACTTCTTGAAGAGATTATAAAACATGCGAAAAAGGCTGTCTTTGAAAATGCAGATGGTTATGTTCTGACAACTTCCCAGTATCTTTTATGTGAAGTGGAACTCCTCTTGCAAACACCGGATGGAGTAATAAGTGAAAAAGACCCCTCAATCTTAAAAACCCATCATATCTAAGAAAACTTTTAACCTATTTACAGTGTACACACTCTCCTTGGATGTAGCAAGCTATTGCATATCCGTGATTGAGTCCTAGTGCTATACTCCCACCAGACTCTTGAGTAATATCTCCCGCTACAAAAAGTCCTTTTATGTTTGTCTCATAATTCTCATCATGCACCGGTTTACCATCTTTTTCTTCAATCCCAGCACTCTCTAAAAAAGCACTCGGTGTTGTCCCGCCAATTGCATAAATGACTCTGTCAAAACTCTCAGCTTCAACTTCACTAAAAAGTACTTTTACACGACCTTCATCATCCTCAAGGCCATCTATATTTATACCCAAGATAGGACGAACTTCTTTATGCATAATTGCATTAGCAATATTTGTTTGGTTCGTAGGGTTAGCTCGTCTAAAAGTCTCTCGTCTATAGCAGATAGCTACCTGATTTTTCTCACTCAAATCGACAGCATACTCCACAGCACTATCACCACCACCAACAACTAAAATTTTCTCATTTTGGCTACAGCCTTCAAGAGTATAGCCTATCTTTTTTCTTATACTTGAAGGAACTTTGTAACTAGGTTTATTTGGTTTTCCCATTCTTCCTATGGTTACAACAACAGCTCTAGCTTTAATACTTTTGCCAGCCATAAAAATTTCAAAATAATCCTCTTGTTTTTCAATAGTTGCCACTTCTACATGAGTTTGGAGTTCCACAGAGTGGTGTTTTAAGATTTCATCAAAAAAATCGAGAGTGGTCTCCTTCGTTCCATCTACAAAATAGATACGACCATCTAGCTCTACTTTTTGCCCTTTCCAATCAACATCTACACGTTTATTATCTTTATAATATTTACGAATGGTTGAATTATGATTTGTATCTTTTTCAAGCAAGACAATATCTCTTACACCCTGTAGATAACTCTCAACAGCAGTAGCAATACCAGCTGGACCAGCACCAATAATGGCTAAATTATATGTATGACTCATAAATTCCCCTTGTAGTAAAAGTCTACCGTAATTTAGAGTTTTTGTTATATATTTTTGTATGTATCATGTAATAAAAAGACAAATCAACACACCTTCATCATCTTTTTTTACTTTGAAGAGATTCCTAATGCTAACAATATCTTCTGCATCTACAATACTTAAAAAATTAGGCAGCTACTCTAAAAGTTCTGGGAAATTCACCATAAACTTTTGAAGTTTCGGAGCAATAACTACTTGACAATACCCCTCATGTGAGTGTAAGTTATAGTAGTCTTGGTGGTAATCTTCAGCAGAGTATACATCACCAATTTCACTCACTTCTGTAACAATTTTGTCACTAAAATTAGTTTGATTTTTTGTAATTGACTTTTCAATGGTTGTTTTTTCTTCTTCATTAGAGTAATAAATCACAGATCGGTACTGTGTCCCTCTATCCGCACCTTGAGCATTCAACGTGGTTGGGTCATGAATGACAAAAAAGATATCTAAAAGGTTCTCTAAGTCAATTCTCTCACTATCGTACTCTATATCTATAATTTCTGCATGCCCACTCACTCCCGTACAGATATTTTCATAGCTAGGGTTTGGACGATGCCCACCCGTATAGCCACTTACAACTGAGCAAACACCTTTTACATTTTTAAACACTGCCTCTGTACACCAAAAGCATCCACCACCTAGTACTAATCTCTCTGTTTTCATAATAAATCCTAATATTTGTAAAATTATTACACAACTCTCTTGTAATTATGAGTCTATACTACATTAAAAATAAAAATTAAGTAGTTTTTATACTATAATGAAAAAAATCAATATAAGAGCACATCTATGAAACATCTATTTTATATACTTTTGAGCATTGTTTTTACCACGTTGGTATCTGCTAGTTCAGAGTATCCTTTCATCGAACCTATATCAGTTGAACACTCTACAAACACTCATATTTTAATAAAGAAAGAGATCCCTAAAAAAGAAATTGTAAAAGAAAAAATCGTAAAAAAAGAAACACACACAATAGCTCCTTTAGATACAGATATGGATGGTGTAGCAGATACCATAGATTTATGTCCAAACACTTCTAAAAATTATAGTGTTGACAGTGATGGCTGTCCAGATGCAACAACTCTGAACATAAACTTTCAATATAAAAAATACAGTATCCCAAATTCATCTACAGAACAGATTGATGAGTTTGCTCTTTTTTTAAAGAAAAACAAACACTACCATGTCATTATTTATGGCTATACAGACAATGTTGGAAACTTTAAAAGTAACAAAAAACTCTCTCAAAATCGAGCAAATTCGGTCAAAAAAGCACTCATAAAAAGAAAAATTTCCTCTGTAAGAATTACAGCAATTGGAAAATCTCAAGAGGATCCAATTGCCAATAATGAGAATGAAGAGGGTCGTGCTAAAAATCGTCGGATAGAGATAGAACTACTCAAATAAACTAAAATGGGGAAAATATGATTAAAAAGTCTAAATCAATCGTAAGTGTTGGAGTTTTACTACTCTTAACACTCTCAACACTCAATGCAGAATATGTTGTTAATATAAAAGTACCAAAGGTTCCAGAAGTACCAAAGGTTGAAGCTAAGGTTCCTGTTGTCAATACTATCTATCCAAATAGTAAGTCAAACGATGAAATACTTAAAGAGGTAATGAAAGAGGAACAATGGGTCTTTAGTAACCACGTTGCCCCAGTTATTGAAGAGGAAAAAGTAGAACAGACAGAAGTTATTGAAGCTGGCGATATTGATAATGGGCGAGTTGCAGCATATCTTCACTACAAGATTCTGAGTATGGATGACGTAAAATCAAGACTCCAAAAAGCTGGCTTTAACATAGTCACTACTTTTAAGGTTGACAAAAAAGGTAAAGTTCTCTCAGTAGTTTTTACAAACAAAGAGATACAAGAGGCAGCAGCAAAAACTAACAGAGGTTTTGCAAGCACACTAAGACTCTCCATAGATACAAAAGCAGGGCTTATTAGTATCTCAAATCCTGTCTATATAATGGCTGCATTTATGCAAAAAGAGTACAACTCTGCTCTAGCACAAAAGAGCCTTAAGCAGATAAGAGGTGCATTTGAAGGTCTTAAAAACTCTGACGAAATTGTAAAATTCAGGGTACTTGAGCGTTTCAAATTTATGGAAGGTATGCCTCAGTATCAAGATATGGCAGTTATTAAAAAGGCTAAAAACAGTACTCTTTTAGCAAAAGCCCACAAATCTAAAAAAGTTGTTTATGAGCAAAAACTGAGTAATGGAAGTACTATTTTAGGTATTAAACTCGGTAAACGTACTCGTAAATTTGTCAAAAAAATAGGCTATCACAATAGTGGTCTTCTACCATACCCTGTTCTTATAGAAAATGGTGAAGCAAAAATACTTGATCCAAAATACTACATTGCAGTAATGTACCCTATGCTAAAAATGTCTCAATTTATGACAATTTCTACTGTTCCTGGAGCAATTGGGAAAGACATTGACAAAATATTCCGCTAATTTATAAATTTCTTAAAAAAAAATTCTTCTTTTTTTTATAAGCCTTAAGCCTCTTTAGCTTGGGCTTATGCAATACTTTTTCCTTTTTATAAATTCCAATAAAAACATATTATTCTAAAAAATGCAACGAATTTGCAACGGCAGAGGAATACAATATACCCAGAAGCATCTTTTTTTAAAGGGGATATTATGCGTTTATTATCTAATCGTCAATTATCAATTTTTAAACTGTTATTGGTACTAGGATTTTTTCTAACCATAAATAGTGGCTGTAGTGGAGGAGGTGGCGGTGATGACACAACTGTTACTAAAAGTGCTGTAAAGCTTTCTGGAGTAGTTCAAAAAGGTCTCTATATAGATGGGACTATATCTGCACAGAAAGTAGATACAAATGGCTCGATTGACTCTGCTATAAGCACTGCTACCATCAATGACAAGGGAACCTATGCTCTTGGTCTTTCATGGAAGGGTTTAACACTCTTAAGTGCAGAGGGTCATTTTGTAAATGAGTATACAAATCAGAACTCTGATGATACCATTACCCTCTATTCTCTTATAGATACAAGTAAAACTACAAAAATAAACCTTAACCTTTTAACCTCTTTAGAGTACTATAGAGTTATCACATTAATGAAAGAGGGTATCTCATATGAAGATGCACTTGTTCAGACGAAAGTATCTCTAAAAGATATATTTGGTTTATCTCTTGGTGTACATAGTTATGATTTAAATATATATGATAATAATGAGACACTTAAAGATGACAACCTAAATCTCTTACTTCTCTCTGCAACATTTCTTAAGATTGCTTATGAAGAGGAATCAGCTGCTAATCCTTCACCAGCAAGGCTAGCACTGCCTATGAATCTTCGTATCAAAGCAACAGATAGATTATTTCAAGATTTTTCAAAAAATGGTCGAGTAGATGGGCTTTTTCAAAAAGATTGGAGTGATATGATTTTAGACGATGCAGATGCTACTCTTAGAAGAGCCTCTGATAACTTAGAAATTGAAGTTGGCGATGGTTTTCCTTATGATCCTGACCGTTGGATTACAAGACTACTTGTTGATGTAAGCACACCTGATTATATATTTAATGAAGATGGCGAACTTCTTAGCATAACTTACCGTCTTAGTATTCCGCAAGAGAATTTTTTCAACCAAAATGATACTTACGATTTAACATACTCAACAACTAATGGAAGTGCAATAGCTGGTAGTGACTATACATCGACTAGTGGGAGTATCTCCTTTGGTTATTATGCCAATACTCATACATTAACTATTCCAGTACTGCGTCGTACTGAAACAGAACATACATTCACCTTGAACCTTGTATCTCAAAACAGTCGCCTTACTGTGCCAAATCCAGAGCTAGAAGTAGTCATTCCAAGTAGTAGCGATTTTGGTCAGGCTGACGACCTATCGCTAAGAACATTAGCTTTACGAAATGTAATTGTGAATACTAATCGAAGCTCAGTAGCTGCAAGCGATGATGTAGTTTTAATAGGAGATAATAGCAGTGATACACGACTGATACTCTTTTATGAATCTCGCTCTTCAACAGATATACAGTATAGACTCGATGTCTATGCAACGACTGGTGATGATGAAGGTGTTTTACTAAGACCTAATATTTTAATAAGAACAGTAGATTGGTATTTTAGTAACTGGTCATTCACTTATATACAGAAAAAAAATATAACTGTTAATGTAAATGATGAGCTTAAAACCTACCTCAAAGCAGCCTATGACAGTGGAAAAGAGGTTACCCTCAAAGCAGTTGCAAGAGTAAGAGGTGTCTCTATAGTAGAAGAGTACCCAATGCCCAAACTTGTACAAATTTCACAAGATATGCAACCCAGAACTACGATTGTAAACTCCTCTTACCTCTCACCACGTACACAACATTGTCAGCCTCTTTCCATTGACCCTGATTTTAGCCAAACAACGCAATATGCTTCTATGGATATAGAGGGTAATTACCTCGCAAATGGAGCTAATGAAGAGATACCTGTAACATATACTAATGTATGTGTCACCTTAACATACGACGCTCCAAACAATCAGTTTATAGTCTCTTTAAAAGATGGAGAGGGTATTTTAAGTAAACCTATCCAGACAACAATAGGTGGTAATATAGTTGAGATCAATGCTACTATTGATGAGAACTCTATTAATGCTAATACCGTAGAACTAAATCTTCCTAGAGGATATAGCTTTCATGCTTTAGATACAGATAGCAGTCCGATTCCTAGAGGAGAGAGTTCTATTACTCTTCAATCAGGTATAATAACTTATACAAACGACAGAGACCTTTCAGGGCTTCAATTTGCTGGCAATGTAAGAAAATATTTACATGTTACGAATCTACCATTTTATTTCTATATTAATGATTACTCTCTTACAAATTCAGAGTTTTCACTTCAAAGTAATGCTGTTAAATATGCTTTTGACTATGCAAATAGTCTTGTAAACAATAGTGGTCGCTTTAGTGAACCACTCAATGAAAATAATATTTTAATTATTGATGAAAATGGTGCTACTGCATCTAATCCACTTAGTTTTGCCAACACAATCAGTATGCTAAACTATCCAAGTATGGTAAATACCTTAGATGGATTTAGTATCTCTTTGGTTGATGGTAAACTTGTAAATACCGATTTAGGTTCTGCAGAAAATAATATTTCAACCCTCTACTTACAGAGCTGTCAATCACTAGAGTGTCCTTCTAGTTTAGTATTTGCTTCTCTTCATGTAGACTCCACTCAAACGACTCTCTTTAGTGATGGTAGTTTAATCTCTTCATCTCAAACTCCTTTAACTAGCACTATTACATGGGGAGATAAAGATGGAAGCAGAGTTTTTGAGAGAAATGACGATGCCAAAGCAAGAGTTTACCTTCCAGGGTTTGAGCTTCCTACAAATAAAGATAATCTCATTATGGAGCACATTTTGGGTTCTGCCCAACAAAATGGTAACAATATTGTTTATCACTCTTTAAGTGATTCTGATGCTAAAGATGGAAAACATCTTTTTGCTGGTATAAATCTTGGTAGTTTTACAGACTCAACATACTCCTTAGATGGGACATCAATGAAACTCGCTTTAGGCGATGAGCAAAATGTGACAGTAAATAATAGTGCATATACAAAATACTATTTAAGACGCTCTGGTATTACCGGTGTTTTTAATAACATTGACGGAGAAGTATTAGAGCCAGTAGTCTATGGATACAATATGGTGCTTGATGATTTCAAATTCAGACAAGTATCAAACTTATTAGATCCATATAGTCAGATAGGTGGTTCGGTAGAAGTTATCGGGAAAGGTGATTTCACAGTATTATTTAAGAACCTAGCACTTGATTGTAGTGGTAACTTTAAAAATGGTAGAATCTCTAAAGAACAAAACGAAGTAATACTCAGTGCATGGAAAACTCCATCAGCACTGACCACTATAGACTTTAGTAATCAAGAAGAGAATGTATGTAGTAACAATAAAAGCCTCTTTTTAGGTCATGTTGTAAGTGTTGCAGCTCTGAAAAATAGAATTGGTCTGAATACTTTCTGGACAAGTAAAGGAGTCCCTGAAGACTCAACCATTATAAGTTCTACTCACAATAAGCTTGATGGAAATGAAACAGATGAGGGGTATAACCTCTCTTTGAGAAACATATCTTTTAAATCTTATTCAGACAAAGACTGGATAGAGTCTGATGCTGCATTTGGTCTTCCATTTTGGGGAGCTACTGAGATGAGTATGAGACTTCAAAATGAGAACAATACAACAAGATTTCCTTCTGTTGTTACTGCTAGAGGTGAACTCTCATCTGCAGGCTCATCAGCGAATGAGAACAAAGTTTTAGCACAAACAATAAGTAAAAATTACAGACAACAACTGACTAGGGTTTGGGCAAAGATGATAGACCTCTCCCTTCCTGTTTATTATGATGCATCAAGTGATGTAAGTAAAAGACCTACTTTCTTAGGTCGTAAACTGAATCGAAATTTAATCGTACTCAAAGCGGATGCAGGGATTAACTATGTTACTCCAGAAGCGACTGCAATGAGTTTTGGTGCAAGTGCAAACTTTGCAGCATTAAAAGGACTCAAACTCCATGTTGATTTAAGTGACCCAGACAGTTTAAAAGAGATAGATGAGACTATTGAAGATTATATAACAGTCCCTGGCACGACAAAAGGTCCTCTTCAAGACACCATTGGAGTACTTCTTGAAAACATAAATATAGGAAATAAACTCTTAAAAACAGGGATGTCTTTAGCGATGGAAGAAGCAGCAATGTTTGCGCTCAGAGAAGCGGGAGACTTAGCGCCTCTAGATCCTTTTGAAGAACTAGCAGCAGTAAATGCTAAAATATATGCTACCCCAGTTGTTCTTAAAGATAAAGTTTTAGAGATATTTGAAACAAACATCAATACAGCATTAAATATGCATCAAGACAACTTAGCAACACTAGGAGTGGCACTCACAGAACCACTCTCTCAATATTATGAACTTCTCAGATACCTCAATGACGCAAATACTACCATACATGCTATTCCAGAAATAGGAACTCTTTTAGCTAAAACTAAAATGTTTGTATTTGAGAATGGCTTTGGAGGACTAAGCTGTAGCTGGAGTAACTTTACAAAAAAAGGTTTCTTCAAACCTATTGGTACAGCTACAAACTCCATAATTAAAGTAAACAAAGAGATGCAGAACTTCAAACTTAGTAAGATTGAATCTTTTGCAAAAAAAGCCAATAAATTTACAGGGCTTGATTCGGATGACTTAGTATCCACAGCTAAAAAAGTTCAAGAACTGAGCAATGACTTTAAAGATCTTGTGGATGACTTAAACTCCTCTTTAGAGACTCACTTTAGAGATAGTCTCTGTCCTGGATTTGAAACAGGGATGACTGCTGTAGATGAGATTTATAGTGATGTTGCCGTAGTAGATAGACTCAAAGTATCTTTAGAAAATAATATTACAAGTATCTTAGCAACACTTCAAAGTACAGAGGTAAAAAAAGTAATAGCAAGCTTAGAGGAGATTGTCAAAGGTAGTAAACCCGAAAACTTCTCTAAACTTAAAGCTGAAATTTCTGCATCTATTATTGCCCCTATACGAAGTGAGTTAGATCCTATGATTAATGATATTCAAAGTAAAATCCCTAATCTTCAAGCTGATGATTTACGAAGAATGGTTGTCAGTAAAATCTTTGAAATTGAGGCCGTCCAAGAGCTCAATGCTAAACTCAACAAAACACTAGACCCTATTGCAGACAGTCTTAATAAATTAGCACTTAAAGTCTTCTCTGGGTTTGATAAAAGTTTAAATAAGCTTCTTGCAAAAGTAAGCGATGCAGTCAACAAAGTTCTTGCAAAAGCGACCTCAACACTTGACAAAATCCCTCTTGCCGCTGGAAGTATGGATGGTTATGCAACTTTTTACGGAGATTCTTTAGCAAGACTCCACGTTGGAAGTGAGTTTAAAGTAACGGGTAAAGATGAAGATAGCTCTTTTGGTTTTAATGCAGCTCTTGATGTTGAGAATGACGACATGAATGATTCTCTCGGCTGTGGTGGTGGAGACAAATCTAAAACAAACCTCAGAGCAGCCATCTCTACAACTGATATAACCATGCCTTTAGGAACTAAAAAACTTAAAGTTGATTACTTAATGCTAGGGGTAACTATAGCAGCTGATGCTACGACTATGGATGTTACACTCAAAGGAATCTTTGGTGGTATAGAATCAAAATCAGGTTTTGACTTTGATACCTTTAAACTCTATAACCTTGGTCTTGAGACAGGAATCGGGGTTCAAGAGACCTACCTTGGAGCAAAAGCCAATGCGACCATGGACGACCTCCAACTCGGTGTGAGTTTCTTAGTTGGTCAAGTATGTAACAGAGGTGTCATTAGCCGTCTTGTTCCAAAAGCAATCGATGATTTCATTACCATTCCTAACAACAAGTTTAATGGTGCCCTAGTCTTTGGTGAAGGGCAGATGCCTATTTGGAAAAATGGATGTGCACTTACCGTAACTGCGAGAGCTAAACTCGGTACTTGGTTCATCTTTGGTCCACCAAAAACCTTTGGTGGTATAGTTGGTGGGGGAGCCTTTGGTAAAGCCCTATGTATAGCAACTCTTGGGGGAGAAGTAGAAGTCTTAGCTGAAAAAAGCGGAGACCTTGTTCGCTTCCAAGGAAGTGGTTGGGGAGCAGCTGGAGTCGGTTCTTGTGACAACAGCTGGTCATCTGTAAGCGATAGTAGAAGTGATAGTTGGTGTGGTACAGGGGATGCAAAATTCGGTGCTCTGTATAGTAACGGCTGGGAACTACTTGACATTCGTACGTCTGCAGTACATTAAAGGATAAATTATGAAAAAGATTACATTACTAATTATTTCACTACTACTTACACTAAGTGCTTTAGCAGACGATAGACAGTTCTACTTTATCGCCAAAGAAGCAAGACTAGGTTCCATCTCAAATGATGCTAAAAATGAAAGAGGCATCTACCTTAGGTGGGATCTAATAGAGGGAGAGATGCCCTCAGAGATCAAAAAGATTACTCTTATTCGGATTGATGATGATACTAATACAACGCTACTAAGCGTTGACTCAGATGCTATTATGTCTGAGAGTAACATAACTGAGAGTTTTTTAGAGTCTGGTTCAGAGAGAAGATTATTTGAGACTATAGACTTCATCTCAAATAGTGACTCTCCAAACTGTACAGGTGCAAATATTTCAAATTTTGCTTCTACAATTACTTCATGTTTAGAAGAGAACTACTGGAGCTTTTTAGCCTCAAGAGTAAACTTCAACGTGGCTCAAGTAAGATACAGAGCCTATTTAGACAGAGACTATGACAGCTCAAAAACAGCGATAGAATATGTTTTACTTGCACAAAATGCTGATAAAACTAAAAGTTTTGTACTAGGAAGAGCTGAAGTTCCACTCACATTTTCTCAATCAGTTCTTGAAGCAGTAGATTTTAAACAGATAATTACAAGTCACTGTAACGACAACCGTTATGGGCTTGACGATGCTAAAATGGCACTCTATTGGAAAAATGGTGGAGAGAACGATACTGAGTTTTTTGCTAATGGTTTGATGATTAGTGGGTACGATCTGTTTTACTCTACGAAAGCTGGAAAAGTCCAGAATCCAGGTAAAATTGATATCGCTACCCTTGCATCAAACTCACCTCACAATGCGCAGGGTGAAGTCGACTTAACAAGCTCATTTTTAGCAAAAGCTAATGACACACTAGTTACTCTTGGTGAGAAAGATGCAAACTCCTCTCAACCTATCTTTGTTCAGAGTCAACAGGAGATACAAGAGCAAGGGTTCAAACCAGGGGAGACAAGATACTACTTTTTAGTACCTAGGGACTTTACTGGGAACTACGGTCCAACTGTATGGGCAGAAGTTATTGTCCCTGACCTCTTACCACCACCAAAACCTATCTACCCTAGAGTTATGGAAGAAAACGGTGAGGCAAAACTCGTTTGGAACAGTGTTAATTTTGCAAACTACTCTGCTCACTATAAAAACTCTCTCAAAGCTTGTAGTGTTCTTACTATTGCTAACGGTGATAGAGTTCGTTTTGTTGATGCAAAAGAGAGCTGCTTGGATGACAACGGCATAGTTGTTAACTTTAATGTAAGTAAATACTTAGTCTATCGTTTTGCTAGTGCTACTGAAGCTGCTGGCTTTGAAGATCTTGATTTAGATGGTTACAACGATGCTAATGAATCCCTAGATGAGAGATGTTCTCCATCAAGCGGTTTAGGACTTGATAACTATCTTGTACAAGAGGTACAACAGAGTTCAAACAGAACCATCTCATTTACTGACGAAAATGTGCAACAGGGTAAAGTTTACTGGTATAAAGTAAAAAGTGTTACCCCTAGTGGTGTAAGTTCTCAAACAACAGCCCCTATTAGAGTTTTTGTTCCAAAAAGAGAGATCTTACCAGCACTCGATATGAATGTAACACATAAGGTAACTTTTATACAGACCCAAGAAAATACTCCTTCTCAAGACTCTCTTATTGCTGAAGACACTACACATCATGCGACAAGTATTCAACTACTTTTAGGGACTAGAACTTATGAATTTCCTATAAACCCTTCTACACATAAGGCCTTTATAGATGAAGATTTTAAAGATTTACTTCTAGGTAACACAAACATTGCTTTTAATCTTCTTTTTCTCAAAGGGGATGAAGTTCTTGCCAATCAATACACTAAACTCAGTGCTACTTTCTCTTTAAAAACAATCAGAGAGACTATTGAGACAACGACCTATGTAGAGTGTACACCGCAGGATGAAAAAAATTATCCCGATAAGTGTGGAGAGCAAACAAGTTATAAAGAGATAATTACAGGGTACCAAATACTCAATACTGACCAGTACTTTGTTTTAAAAGAAGAGCAGAGAGTTCTCGTTGATGGAACACCGGTAATTGGTGGTTGTGTCAATATAACATTTGCTCAATCTTTTATAGATACATATCAAAATAAAGGGTGCATAGAGACAACTATTTCCATGGGTAACTTCCGTTACAGAAAAAGTAGAGAGTGTAACTTGACTAAAGTACAAACTCTTTGTGAAGAGAGTTTAAATGGAGACTTAGTCTCTACTGGTGTTTATTACCTCGGATATAATGGTATTCGTTCTCAACAAAAATTTATAAACTTTGTACCCCAAATTGGAGCCACTGCTACTCCTCACCAACCAAGTCTTATTGACTTAGATATAAATGTAGATGATAATAATATAAGTGTCTCTTTTAGACCACAGATAGAAAAAGTAACGGGAACCACGTTTACTCTCTATAATAGTAAAGATTCAAACAAAACATTTACAAAAATTGTGACCCATATTGGAGAGAGTGACCCAGATAAAGTTTTATTTGCAAACTTTAACGATATAGGTGAAATCTCAACTGGAGATACATGGTGTGTAAAAGCAAAAACCATTGGTATCTATGCAGAAATGTCTGATTGGAGTTCGGTAGTTTGTAGTACCCTCAATGAAGATACAGTTCCAGAAGATGTTCTTGCTTGGCCAACCATAGAAACCCCATCTACCATAAGAGAAGCACTCAATGCGAAGTTTAATACTCAAACACAAAAAGTAGAAATTGAACTCGCTAGCCAAGATGCAAGCTTAACAGAAAAACTAGGATACAGTGTTATAGATACAGAGTACTCTTCTCTTATTGCTGAAGATTTGGTTGGAAGTAGTGTTACTCAGCTCTTGCTAGAGTTTAGAAAGGGCGATAGTTTTATGCTTAGATTTTATATACCAAAAGTAAATAATGAGTTCCATCTTAACTATGAAGATATCCATTTTGGCTCTGCAGAAGATATCCCTAGAGTCACGAGTGTAGTCATAACATTTCTTGACCAATCAGGAAAAGAGGTGCTAGAACCAGTTACCATAACTAAGAAAAATGAACTATTTGTCCGTCCAAAATCTTCTTCTAGAATCGTGACCTCTCAAAAAGTAGTTATAGACACTATGTCCCTAGAAGACAAATGTACTATGATAAACCACGTTACAAACTTTGTTGTCTATAGACAGACTCTTTATGATGGGGAGCAGAGCAGTAAATTTGTTCAAGTCTCTCCTCTTATCCAAAGAGCTACTTGTGATGAGGATAAAGACAAATATATTCATAAAAGTAATAACCTCTCACTTACAAACAATGGGACAAAAAGAACAGTTAGTTTTGTAGATATGTATCCATCGATTGCTGGAGAGAAGTACCATTATGTGCTCCTCTTTTTTAACCAGCTAAATGGCGAACCGGTAAGTTATGGACTTACTCAACCAGAATCAATCCAAGTGGATTAAGGAGACGAAGATGAAAACTTTAAAAATAGCACTAATAACGCTCTTAATAAGCCCGCTTGCTCTTCTTAATGCAGAAGATACAATCTTTAGTATAGATAGAGCCAATGTATGGATTGACAATGGTGTCAATAGTAAAACTTACCATATTCCCGAGTGGAGCCAAAAGGCTGAATATACGAACAGTGTGGTTCGAGTAGGTTCTGATTTATCCCTTGCTAGCAAGGCAGAAAAGCTCAATGTATTGGTAAATAACACACCAACAAGTTACCCACCTTTTACAGATCTTACACCTCTTCCTAGCCTCTCTCTTGTTGGCTTGGATTATGCAGATATTCTTGGTGGAGATATGCAAAAACCCATTCTGAATGTAACTCCAGAGGGAGGAGATTTTAATGAAACAATAGAAATTGTCTTTGAGTTAAACTCCCAGCAGAATGATATTCTCTTTTACAATATAAACAACAAAGAAGAGCATCAACAGGAGTTAAATGCTACAAAAGAAGCAAATAAATTCTCCATCTACTTAAGTAAAAATGGAGATCACAATGTTAGCTACCACCTCAAAAGTACCGATGAACAAAAAGTTCTCTTTTTTACTATAAAGAGTAAAAATCCAGCAAGAGATAGTGATGGTGATGGAATTCCCGATAGTGTTGAGATAGAACTTGGAATGAACCCACTTGCACAAAACTACACTAGCGATGGCTGGAGTCCTTTTGATTCTTATGTTCGAGGTAACAACCTTATTGACAGTGATGGCGACGGATGGAGTGACTTTGATGAGACTACTCTTCGTGACACCGATGCTGAGGACAACCGTTCTAAACCTACTGCAACATCTCTATACGGTGTTGAGTACAGGGTTACAACTATGGACACTACTCTTTATATAAATGGAGACACTCCCCCTCTCTACAGAGTTAGTTTTATAGATATGACTTCAAACTCACTCTATGATAGTTCAAAACTTGAAGATATAAACCTCTCTGCAGAGTATTATAATGTAGCAATAAGTGGTGCTGTAAATGCAACTTTAACTACATACCTCAACAAAGGGGAGATTCCTCAAGTTCGAGTTCCTGCCAGTAATCCTCTTGTTTTAAGAGTTAGAGAGAACAATGAGAGTAACTCCAAAGTCAGTAAAACATTTATAGATGCAACAGAAGAGTTAAGTGTTGCAGAGTACTACCCACACTTTCTTGATACTAACACGACAGGATTTACTGCAGAGTCATTTAAAGATGGCTATATAGCCTATCTACAAGCTCATTTAGTAGCTCCTAAAGATGTAACTTATGGAGTCGATTCTACAATAGAAGTCTCTATATTAGAAGCAGCACTTAGAAATAGAGTTCTTTCTCAAACAACTCTACTTTTAGGAAATCCTAACTTTTCTACAGAAGCAGCGGCATATGAAAATACTAAGAACTCTTTAAGAGACTCAAACCGTACCTTCAATAACTTAGTTGATGATTTACTCAAAATGAGTAAGGGCTATCTTTTTACGACACCTGGTCTAAATGATGTCCTCTCTTTAAAAACAGGTACAACTGAAGATAACCTCGCTAATTTTATGCAGAACTCACTCCTTGAGGATGATAGATATAAAATAGCTCTTATGAGTATAGTAGATTATAATACATCAAAAGAGTATGTATCCCTTCTCACTCCAGATGAAGATAGTGATGGAGATGATATTTCTAATAAGGACGAAGTTTTTGCAGTTCCTTACACTCATCCACTTTTAGCAGATAGTGATAACGATGGATTAAAAGATGGAATAGACCCTTGTCCTAATGACAAAGAGAATGGTTGTTTAAATAATGGAGTTTCCATTGATGATTTTGATGGAGATGGCATAGTAGACTCTGCAGACAACTGTCCATTTCATAAAAATGAAGAACAAGAAGATAAAGAGCTAGATGGAATCGGTGATGTCTGTGCAAAAAATGGTATTGTCATACTCACCCCAAGAACTAATATCACCCTTTTTAAGGGAGATAGTTTTACTTTTGAAGCACGTAAAACTTTAGGTAGTAGCAGTGATATAAGCTGGTTTATAGACAAAGAGGCTCAAGCTGTCGCTCAAGGTGAAAGCTATACTCACACCTTTACAAAGGATGCAGATATGAAGCTCTGTGCTTCATTAGCAATAGACAAAGCTACTGCCTGTGTTTATATCAAAGTACTCCCTACTCAAGAGTACCAAAAAGCAAATCTCTATACATTAGATGTTACAGAGGGAGATACAGGAAGTAAAAATTCACTTGTAGAGCTTGTTCTAAGATTTCCTGCGAAAGATTTAAGAACCTACTCCTACTCAACTGTAGACTATACTGCAAATATGGGAGATGATTATATAAATACAGTAGGAACACTTAATTTTCAAATAGGAGAACAACGAAAATATATTAGAGTCCCTATTGTAGGTGATAGTGTTCATGAAACCGTTGAATCTTTTTACCTTCAACTCGCTTCACACAACGATGGTGAAAAAGATAAAGAGATTCTTGTTACTATTTTAGATAACGATGCTCAAAATGAGAACAATGGAACTGAACCTCCAGCAGAAACAAATGCTGTTCAAAATAGCATTTTCTTTGCATTCCAAACAGAGACTTATGGTTCTGAACCATGGATGAGTGATGGCAGTGAGAGCAATACTACAATCTTAAAAGATTTAGTCATAGATAGTAATGGTTCCTACCCTGCTAACTTTACAAAAGTTGGTGGAGACACACTCTATTTTAGTGCATCTGACGCTGATTACCAAATGTTACTCTACAAAAGTGATGGTACAAGCGAAGGCACAATCTCTTTAGGTGCATTAGATAGTTATGAAGCTTCTAGCTTTTTAGATATAAACGGTACCCTTTATTTTACTATTGTCAGTAAATCTGATGGTGTTAAAAAACTATACAAAAGTAGTGGAGATGCTCCAACTCTTATAGGAGATCTATCTAGAGGTTATGAATCTAGTGGAATGGGAGATATGTTTACTAGAGTTGGTGGGGCACTATACTTCCAAAGTTACCTACTTAGTGATTACGACTACGATAACGAGCTCTATAAATTTGATATCCAAAGTGAAAGTATAACTCTAGTTAAAGATATAAACCCTGGAGAGGATAGTTCAGACCCTCATGCAATGACAAATATTGATGGCTCACTCTACTTTATAGCTAACAGTAAAGAGATCTGGAAAAGTGATGGAACTGAGGCAGGGACTACTCTTGTTATAGCTGCAGATGAAAACCAGAGTTTTTATGACTTTAAACATATTAATGGAAAACTTTACTATGTTCTTAATAATTACCTAGAGTCTATTACAGATGTAGTTGCTTATGATTTAGCAAGTCAAACAGCAAGTACATTAGTGAGCTATACAGACTCAAGATATATTAGTAGAACTTTTACAGTAGGAGATACTTTTTATATGCTCTCATCTCTAGACTCCACCTATGAAATCATTAGTATTTCAGGTCAAAGTATAACAACTGAGTTTACTTCAGACAAAAATATAAACGAACTTAAAACAGTAGGCGATAAATTCTACTTTACTAACTCCGATGGACTTATCTGTAACAGTGATTACTCTAATGTGATAGTTAGTACAATAGATGGAGAGTACCTCTCATTTATGTCAAACTCCATAAATGATGAACTCTATTTTAAAGTCTCTAGAAACTCTGTACATGCCCTCTATAAAACAGACTCAGTCAATACTACTCTGTTAGTAGATGGTTCTACAGTTCCTTAAGTCTACTCTCTATGAGCTTCAAGAAGTTTCGCATGCATTATTTGCATCTGCGGAACTTCTACATGAAACTCTTTAGCTTTTTTGACAATGTAGCCACTTAAACTCTCTAACTCATCTCTATTGCCATTTTTAAAGTCTAATGCCATTGAAGTAGAAGAGTCATAAGGCACTTTTGAGGCAGTTTGAAGAGACTTTTCTACCTCTTCGTCAATCTTTACCCCAACCACGTTGGCAACACTTGCAATCTCTTTTAAGAGAGTTCTTGCCTCTGCAACGTGGTGCTCATAAATATACCCAATACTTTTTGCATAATAAGTAGTGAGTGTCGCAAAAGCAGAGATGAAAATATACTTCTTCCAGATAGCTGTTTTTATATCTTCTGGAGTTTTTGTTCTTAAATTTGCTTCTTTAAAAAGCGAATCTACTCTCAACGTGGCTTCGTCATTTCCACCAAAAACAGCTGCAAAAACCTTCCCTTTTTTGCGAACAACTCCTGCTTTTTCTCTATGGGCGAGTATGTAGACACAGGCATCAAGCACAATAGAGTCACTCAACTCTCTGAGAACATCACCATTAGAGACACCATTGGAAAAGCTCAGGAGTATGCTATGTTTGTCTATATGGGATTTTATATGCTCATAAGAGCTTCTCAAGTCATAACTCTTCACACAAAAAAGTACTATGTCAAAATAGCCCTCAAAGTAACCATCTAAATCTTCTAAGGCCCTTGCATCCACTTTTTGGCTCCAACATAACTCATCTTCAACTATCTCTAAACCTTGGCTCTGAACCACGTTGAGGTGTTCTCCTCGTGCAAAACCTATAATCTCGTGAGTGGTTTTTGCCAAAGAGGCGGCAATATACCCACCAACTCCACCAAGACCTACAACTGCTACTCTCATCTCTACCACCTTTTATAATTAGTAGTATATAATACAATTCTAGAAAAGGGAGCATAATGCCACGTATAGACAGCGAAAAGTTTTACACCTCAGCCATTGAGATGCACGGAACATCGGCTAAAGGTGTCAACTGGGCTTCTAAAGAGAGTCAATTTTTACGCTTTAAAACGATTTTAGAACTTCTACCAAAAGATATAAGTAGTAAAACCCTTGTAGATGCTGGGTGTGGCTTTGGCGATTTTTATCTCTATATGGAGAAGAAAAAACGACTCCCCAAAGAGTACATTGGCATAGACTCCCTTTTAGATATGCACTCTATCGCCTCTCAAAAAACAGGCAGAGAGATTATTTTAGCCGACATCTGTAGAGATTCCATTCCCCAAGCAGACTACTATGTCTGTAGTGGTGCTATGAACGTGCTCGATAAGTTTGAAGCCTACCTCTTTATACGAAACTGCTTTGAAGCTTGTGGAGATGGTTTTATCTTCAACGTGCTTCATGCCGAAGATGTGAGCGAGACATATAACTATATGACACTCAAAGAGATAGAGGGCATAGCGAATGAACTTGGAGTTAAGTATTTTGTCTACAGAGATGACTATATGCAGAATGATATTACGGTAGGATTTCTAAAGTAATGTGTGCAATATTTGGAATAGTTGGCGAGTATGATGAGGCTCAGGCAAGGTATGCACTCTCGAAACTCTCCCACCGTGGTCCAGACTACTGTGGAGTAGTACAAAAACCAAATCTTTTTTTTGCCCATCAACGCTTATCTATCTTGGATGCAGATAGCCGTTCGCACCAACCACTCAAACATAAAAACATCCTACTCTCCTTTAATGGGGAAATCTACAACTTCAAAGAGCTCAAAGAGGAGTTAGGTTTTGAGTTTCAAACTCAGAGCGATAGTGAGGTAATCATCGCGGCTTACATAAAATGGGGGTTAGATTTTGTGCAGCACCTTCGTGGTATGTTTGCCATAGCACTAATGGATGGCAATACACTCTACCTCTTTCGTGACAGGCTAGGGAAAAAACCTCTCTACTTTATGGCTGGCACCACGTTAAGGTTTGCTTCTGAACTCAAAGCACTCACACCATTTTTAAAGCAAACAAAGATGAATGACGATGCACTCATGAGTTACCTCTCTTTTTTAGCCCCTACTCCACCGCATACCTTTTATGAGGGTATACACAAACTCGCAGCGGGAGAGTTTCTTACATACAAAGATAAAAAAGTGGAAGTTAAAAGATATTTTGACCTCCTAGAGAGTAAACCAAATCTCATTACCAATAGAGATGAGGCAATTTTTACTCTTGAAAAACTCCTTGATGAGTCGATATCCCTCCGACTCCATAGTGATGTGCCTATGGCTTCACTACTCTCAGGTGGCATAGATAGTGCCACCATAAATGCTTACGCTCTGCAACATGGAAAAAAACTCAACACCTACACACTAGGCTATGAGGAGTTTTCAAAGTATGATGAGAGAGCCAATGCCAAAGCGAGTGCGGAGTTTTTAGGGCTTGAGAACACCCAAGTAGTCATAAACCAAGATGACTACATAGAGGCTATGGAGAAGGTGTTTGAGAGTATGGATGAACCACTCAATGACCCAGCGGCAACTCCTCTGTACCTACTTTTTGAAAAAATTAAAGCAGATGGGTACAAGGTTGTACTAAGTGGCGAGGGGAGTGATGAGCTTTTCTTAGGCTATAGACAGTACTTTGAGTACCTAGATATTGAGGGAGCCTCAAACCTTGCTCACAAAAACTGGCTCAAAAAGTACTTCCGTGCAAACTACTCCAAAAATCGTGAGTGGGAGTGGTACAAACGTATTTTTGATGAAACTTTACTTTTTAGAACCTCGGGAGAGAAGTTTACTGATATGCAAAAAAACAAGATTATGAGAAGAAATGTAAAAGATAATGAGTCACTCAAATATCTCCAAGATTATAGAGAGCGGTTTAAGGCTTCACAACATAGTGACCCTGCAACGTGGTACAGCTATATTGACCTTAACATCTTTCAAGCAGAGCACTTTTTAACAAAGCTCGACCGTATGAGTATGGCTCACTCCATTGAGTCACGGACTCCTTTTTTAGACCATAAGCTCGCTTCCACAGTTTTTAGCATAGCACCGAAACTACGTTATGAGGATGGTGTGACAAAATCTCTGCTCAAAGAGATAATGAAACCCAAACTAAACACAGAGATACTCACAAGAAAGAAAAAAGGTTTTGCAAACCCCTATATGGAATACCTTATAAGCTCTCAAAAAATCGATTTAATCTCGCGAGTC